>Ga0181538_10000301_pt1 | contig 57888 bp, 58 predicted proteins | sample PEATcosm2014_Bin_40_FD_119773 | JGI IMG/M metagenome (GOLD analysis project Ga0181538, IMG submission 119773) | Peatland microbial communities from MTU Mesocosm Facility, Houghton, MI, USA - PEATcosm2014_Bin23_30_metaG | ecosystem: Environmental > Terrestrial > Soil > Wetlands > Peat | place...
CGCACCGTAATCATGGTTCAGGTGGAGAATGAAACCGGCAACTGGAAGAGCGTCCGCGATTTCTCTCCGGCCGCGCAGAAGTTCTTCGAGGCTCCGGTGCCGCCCGAGATCCTCAAGGCCATGAATGTAAAGACCGCTTCTCAATCCCCGAACTGGCGAGAAGCCTTTGGTCCCAATGCGGATGAGTATTTCAACGCCTGGGCGGTAGCGAGATATGTGGGACAGGTCGCGGCCGCGGGAAAGGCTGTTTATCCCCTGCCCATGGACGCCAACGCAGCTTTGCGCAACCCGTTCAATCCAGGCCCTCCCGGGGAGCCGGGAGTTCCCGCCGCCTACGAGAGCGGTGGTCCCACCGACAATGTGATTCCCATCTGGAAAGCCGCGGCGCCGTCCATCGATATTCTGGCGCCCGACGACTATCAGGGCGACCCCGCCGCGTACGTGAAGGTTCTGGAACTCTATCGCCGCGACGACAATCCCCTATTCCTGCCCGAGAGCGGTTGTTTTCAGTGTGACCCGGCGACTGGCGACTTTACCCGCTATTTCTTCACCATACTCGGTCTTCAGGCTATAGGAGACTCGGAATCCTCGACTGAACCTGTGCCTTATCTGGCGAGGAATTTCGTGTTGGCCGGCCCGATGCAGCGGGAGATCGCCCGCCTCAACTTCGAAGGGAAGCTCAAGGCCGTGGCTGAGCCGCTGCACTTCAAGGGATCAGACCAGGGCGACCCCCGGCAGAAGCTGCCGTTCGGATCCTGGAACGCAGTGGTGACGTACGGAACGGCCCTCTTTGGTCCCTCCACGGCCGGGTCGAATCCGACGGCGCAGGGGCGCGCTCTGGTTGCCCAACTTAGCGACAACCAGTTTCTGGTGGCCGGATACTTTTGCACCGTCGACTTCTTTCCGGCCGGCACCGCGCAGCAACGCGCGTCCCAGCATATCGTAGAAGGAACCGGACAGATTCCCTCCGCCCTGATTGACGGTAAATGGCAGCACCGGCAGTTCCTGCGCGTCGAACAGGGAGTCTACGACAACGGCGTCTTCAAGCTCCTCCGCAGCCAGAATGGAGATGCGACGGACTATGGCCTCAAATTTGGTGAGGAACCCGTGGTGCTGCGCGTCACGCTTGCCACCTATTAGTGGCCGATCCGCAGGTTGCGGGCCAAACATCAGGCTATAGTACCCACATGAGCTACCTTGTGAACCTGGCCCTGGAAGGCCGAGCGGCTGTGGTGGTCGGCGGCGGCGAGGTGGCAGCCCGAAAGGTCCAGGATCTTCTGGCGGCCAAGGCCAATGTCACCGTCATAGCGCCGCAGCTTTGTGATGGCATTGTGGCGCTCGCCAATGAAAAACGCATCGTGGCGCATGGCAGGCCCTACCGCACAGGAGATCTCGCTGGCGCGTTTGTGGCGCTCGCTGCAACCGATGATGAGGACCTCAACGCCCGCATATCCAGCGATGCGGCAGCGATGAACGTGCTGGTCAACGTGGTGGACCGTCCGGCGCTGTGCACCTTCACGGTTCCCGCCACTGTCCGCCGCGGCGACCTGACGATCGCCGTTGCCACCGAGGGGCGCTGTCCGGCCCTGGCGGGAATCCTGCGGGAGGAACTCGAGGGGCGATATGGGGAGGAATACGCCGAGCTGGTCAGCCTGTTCGGTGAATTGCGAAAGAAAATGATCTCGCTGGGCTGGAACGGGCAGCGCATTCGGGAGACCTTGGCCAGGATCTATCGGGACGGCGTGATGGAACGGATCGCGGCCGGAGATCGGGGGCTGCTGGACGAATTCCTTCGGTCTCACTCAGGATGACGGCGTAGACATGCGCCGCACCCACGTCCAGAAAATGGTCAGCGTGAGGAGCACAAATACGCTCTCCCACACATAGAGGTGCGCGAACTCGAACCACTGCTTGTCATATTGGCCCAGGTAGAAAAGGCTGATGATGCGCAGAAAGTTGATGACGTAAATTGTCGCGGTGCCGGCGAGGAGGCCCTTGCCCTTCTGCGACCAGGAGGCCGGATAGGCCAGAATGGCCGCCCACAACAGGACCGCGACATCATCTCCGTTGCAGCCGTCCAGCACCTCCATGGCGAAGCCGTTAGAAGGATTCTGCAAGACCACCTGGTTGGCGGTCGCGCTACCTCCGAAAAGACGAATCACAATCGCGGAAATCTCCACCAGGCCGCGAGTGAAGCCCGTAACCACCGGATGCAGGAACGGAATCAGCAAACCACAAAACCCCACCGCCAGGAAAACCGGGAACAGCACCAGGAATCGGAATACCCGCTTCTTCTGCGGCGACGCGCTTGTCGGCTCCGCCTGCACGGCCCGAGTATGCCTGAGGCTAGGTTTGCGTGTCATCGATCCGACAGAATACCATGGCTTCAGCGCCTCTTGCGGCGCCGTGGAACTGCGGCCGCAGCCGGCGCAGCCTCGCTGGCCAGGATCAGACCGCGAAGGTCGGCATTGAGCGTTAGTGCGACCAGCACGGGACCCAGGTACGGCACCACGCCCGCGGCAAGGTACATGGCGGAGTCCATCAGGAATCCGGGAAGGCCCTCGGTCGTCAACTGAAAGTATCCTCCGACCAGCCGCATGGCGTAAGCCGCGATGGATAGGAGCGCGAAGGCCGCCAGCACCGCCGTTCCGCATGACATCCGCAACAGCAGCCGCCGCCATCCGGGCGCAGCCAGCAGGATCGCCCAATAGAGCGGCAGCGAGACGGTAAACAGGATCGGGTATCGGCCGGCGCCTTCCACCTTCATCGAGCGGATCTTGATGCGCCCGGAACCCGCAGCCGCGGCCCCCAACATCTGCTGCGTCCTCTCCTGGTTCGCCACGGCCGCGGGTACGGGCACCTGGAAAGTCCAATTCCGGCCGGGGCCGATAGTGACGTGCGAGACCGAACTCCCGCCGGGCAGAAGCCGGAGCGTCAACTCCGCGGAAAGGCGCAAGCCGGCCAGCAGCGGATTGAGGAGGACCAGCCACCAAAGCGCCAGCATGAGCGCCAGAAAAACCAGCCCACGCACAAGGAACCGCAGCGGAACGGAGAGTGAGTGATCGTGCCCGCTCACACCATCAGGTTCGCACAGGGCAGCCGTGCAGAGGCGGGAGTTTTGGCTGGGACGCAGGGATTCGAACCCCGATACGCGGCTCCAGAGGCCGCAGTCTTACCGTTAGACGACGTCCCAACGGAATTCCATTTTAGCAAAGGCGCGGCGGCGAAATCCAGATGCCGGTGCGTAGTACACTGGAACTTCAACATGCGGAAATGGTTGCGGCTGGGCCTCCTGTTGGGCTCGTGCGCCTGTGCCGGCAGGGCGGTCGACTGGAAGGCGCTTCAGCCGCAAGGGTATGTCAGCGATTTCGCGGGTGTGATCGACCCTGCCAGCAAGGCCCAGTTGGAGGGCTACGGCGGGATTGTGGAGCAGTCGACGGGCGCGCAAATGGCGCTGGTTACCGTTGCATCTCTCGAAGGCGAACCCATCGAAGACGTGGCTAATACCATCTTCCGCGCCTGGGGAGTAGGCCAGAAGGGCAAGAATGAAGGCATCCTGCTGCTGCTCTCCATCGGCGACCGCCGCAGCCGGCTGGAAGTGGGGTACGGGTTGGAGCCGATTCTGCCGGATGGCCTGGACGGCAGCATCCTGCGCGAGATGCGGACTGCGCTGCGCCAGGGGGATTACGGCGATGCCATGATGGCGGCGGCCGAGACCATAGGGAGCGCCATCGCCAAGGCCAAGAACGTGGAACTGCAAGCGCGCCTGCCGCGGCGCACGCGGCCGTCGGTTTCCGATTCGTTCCCGTTTCCAGTGCTGATCGGCGGGCTGTTTCTGCTGCTGTTCCTGATGCGCGCGGGCCGTCGGGGAGGTCGTGGCGGAGGCGGGGGCCTCGGGGTCCTGCCGTGGCTGATTCTGGGCAACATGATGGGCGGCTCAATGGGCGGTGGCCGCGGCGGCGGCGGATTCGGCGGATTCGATTCCGGCGGCGGATTCGGCGGATTTGGCGGCGGCGACTCCGGTGGAGGCGGCGCCTCCAGCAACTGGTGAGGACCATCTCATGGATAAGGTGCTGAACCAACTGGTGGAGAAATTGCAAAAGGCCTACGGCGACCGTCTGGTCTCGGTGGTGCTCTACGGCTCGGCGGCCGCCGGCGACCACCACGTCAAGTTCTCCGATCTTAATATTCTCTGCGTTCTGAGCGAGATTACGCCGCGCGAGCTGGGCGCCGGCCAGGACATGTTCCGCTGGTGGCGCGAAAAGGGGAACCCCTCGCCGCTACTGCTCACCGAGCACGAATTGGCCACGTCCACCGACTGCTTCGCCATCGAGTTCAACGACATCAAGCGGCACCATCGGCTGCTGCTCGGCAAGGACGTGATTACGCCGCTGGTGGTGGACCATTCCTTCTACCGCGCGCAGGTGGAGCACGATCTGCGGGCCAAGCTGCTGCGGCTGCGCCAGAAGGCGTCGGGCGTGCTCTCCGATTCCAATCTGCTGCGCCGGCTGATGCTCGATTCCGTTTCCACCTTCTGCGTGCTATTCCGCCACGCCCTGGTTTTGCACGGGGTGGAGGCGCCCGCCAGGAAGCGCGACGTTATCGAGAGCGTGCGGGCACATTTCGGGGTCGACCCCGCGCCGTTTCAGAAGCTGCTCGACATTCGGGAGGAGCGCCTCAAGCCGCGCGACGTGGAACCGGTCGCTCTGCTGGCCGCGTACATGCAAGGGATATCGGTGGTCATCGACGCCGTGGACCGGCTCGAGAAATAGGAGACTACAGGTGAAAACTGCTCTGATCGTGGTTCTGGTAGTGGTCGTGGTGGTGGCCCTGGCGGCCGGGAGCAAATACTTCAGCGTGCGCAACGACCTGGTAATCGAGCGCAACGCCATGGACGCGGCGTGGGCGGATGTCGAGGTTGTGCTGCAGCGGCGTGCCGACCTCATTCCCAACCTGGTGGAGACCGTGAAAGGGTTCGCCAAACATGAGACGGAGGTCTTCAAGGACATCGCCGACGCCCGCGCGGCCCTGATCGGCGGCCGCACGCCCCAGGAGAAGATCCAGGCCAACGACCAGCTCTCCGGTGCGCTCTCGCGGCTGCTGGTGATCGCGGAGAATTATCCGCAGTTGCGCTCGAACGAGAACTTCCTGCAGTTGCAGGACGAGATTGCGGGGACGGAGAACCGCATCGCCGTGGAGCGCCGGAAATACAACGAGGTGCTGCAGCGGTACAACACATCGATTGAGCTGTTCCCCAACAACATTGTGGCATCCATAGCCGGATTCACTCGCAACGACGCATATTTCAAGACCGAGCCCGGGGCACGGACGGCGCCGAAAGTGCAATTCTAACCTCGGCATGCCGGACATCCAGCGATTGACGCAAATTGCCACGGGCCTGGGCATCCCGGCCATTCGGCGGCACATCTTTCTGTGTTGCGACCAAACAAAGCCAAAGTGCTGCTCGAAGGAGGCCGGGCTGGAGTCGTGGGACTATTTGAAGGGGCGGCTGGCGGAACTGGGGCTGCTGGATCGCGTCTACCGCACCAAAGCCAACTGCCTGCGCGTCTGCGAGCAAGGACCAATTGCGGTGGTCTATCCCGAGGGCGTCTGGTACCACTCGGCGGCGCCCGAGGTGCTGGAGCGGATCATCCAGGAGCACCTCATCGGCGGCCGCGTGGTGGAAGAGTTGGCGTTCGCGCGCAGCCCGGTCTGCGGCTAACTTCCGGCGGCGCTCAGAAAGAGATCCCGCTCCGCTTCGCGCCGCCGGGTGAGCCCGGGAAGCACTGCGCCGTTGGCGTGGTTGATGTCCAGGAGTTCGAGGGCCGCCGCGGCGTAGTCGCCGGAGTTGATATTGGATACCAGTTTCGGCGCCACCTTGGGAAGTTGCCGGGGGCCCCCTCTGAGGTTGAAGCACAGCGACACGAGCGCGTCATTCTGCCCTTGCGTCATCGGCGCATGAATCACCGATGCCAGGTTGCGCTCCACCTCTTCGATATCGAGGCCGAGCAGCTCTTCGGCGTGTTGCTCGGTGATTCGCATTCCCGGTTCGACGCCGGCGGTGTGTCCCCATCCGATGGTCCATGCGCCCGCGGGACAAAGGTAGGCTTCGAGCGAGAGCGACTCGAAGCGCTTGATCAGGTCAATTGCCGCCCGGCTTGCCTTCATTGGTCACCTTGTCAAAGTTAGCCAGAACCAGATGCGCGAACCGGTAGAACCACAGGTAGAAGGGCGAACCCGCCGGCGTGGGGTCGGGGAGGGCGCGCGCCGCGGCCGAAGCCACCAGCGCGGCCGTGCCTCCCGTCAAGAGATTGAAAACGTATGAATGCACGCTAGTTAGCCTTTTGAGAGGCGTCAAGAGCCGCTGTCACGCTGGCCACGGTCGGATGGTTTTTCAAGGTCGCAACCAGAGATTGGATTGCCGGCCACACCTCGCCGAAAAGCGCGGAGAGACTGGGGGCGTTGGCTATGTCGGAAGCGGCGGCAGCGACCTTGCCCATGACGGCTTCCTCCAGCGAGTCGAAAACGGTCACTGCGGGTGCGAGCGACGGCGCCACGCCGGCAACTACGGCGCCGGCGTCCGTGACGACCGTTTGGATAGCGCTTCCATCATTGGTGAGCACGGTGGCGACCTTGCTGGCGACGGCCTTAAGGTCTTTCCATGCGGCTGTGAATGCGTTTGCGAGTGTCATACGGATTGTTCCTTTCGTTTTCTGCCTGGCTCGCCAGGCGCGGTTGTGTTCCCAACCTCACGGCCGCGCGCTAAGAATCTGCGCTCCCGCGATCGTAAGGCTGGTTACGGGGTTGAGGTTGCGGTAGATGACTACACCGTTCAATCCGTAACCGATCAGCCGGTCGTACCATTTGGGCTTAGTGAGGCGGTTCAGGTTGTTCGCCGTCGCTGCGCTGTCCGCTACCAGGGAATCGGCGTTCCTCACAAACCCCGGCAGTGCGGAATTGAAGGTTGTCGATGCTTGCCCGAAGTTCAACGCGGCCCGCTCAATCCCCTTCGAAGCTCCGACGTACCGGTTGAAGACGCAATCGATGTTGTGGTCGCAGTCGAGAAAGAGGGGGAGCGAAGCATTCACCTGTGCGGCGATGGCGGCGGAATTGTCGAGGACCGGCTGGAGGTCCCGCCGCAGCGCTTCCACCGTCCCAAGGGCCGCATCCGCGCGCGCCAGGGTGTCGCCGAGGCGCCGGTCCGCCATCTCTCGGATCTCGGCAACCTCGGTCATTACGTCCGAGCGAACCGCCGCCGACTGCCGCTCGGAGCGGATCAGCACATCCTGGCGGGCGGATTCCACTTGCGCGGTGAGATCCTTACGGGCCGCCTCGAACACGCCAATCAGGTCCCGACGAGTGGCTTCGACCTCGCCGGGGATGGCCGCCACAGTGGCCGTGGCGGCGCGCAGCAGGAAGATGGCACACACCACCAGCGCCGTCCCGGCCGCCAGGAAAGTACAAACGAGAATCTGCTCAAATGTTTTCATCGGATCAACCCGAGAACCCAGTGGCGCCCTCCCACCCTGTCCGGGAGACCCGGGAGCCGCCCAAGCCCCAGGCCGCCCAGACAAGTGGAAGCCATGGCAACAGGAGTTGCACGCCACAACTCCTCTAATGTGATTATGGAGGCGCCTGGCGCAAGCAAATCCCGCTAAGTTACTGAATCTGAATGAAAAAATAGTTGTGACTGGATTTCGCTGGGGAGTCGCGTGGACGGTCACCAATAAATAAGAATTTGATTTCTTTTGAATTCAGCGGGTTGGCGCGTTAGATTTCAAGTTTTGGTAAATACGTAAAGTAATCTGAAATTGAAAAGGACCGCTGCTTTTCGGGCGGCCGCTTACAGCGAAAATGCCAACCGATCCGATTATTATCATCGTTTCGTCGTTGTGGTAACAAGCTGTCTTTGAAATAACCAAATCGCGCTACCCACAGGCGCGTCACGTGAACAACCCCAATTTGGGGTGACCTATTCAAAGGTATGAACTGGTATCATTCTTTGGGGGTATTACCGAAAGGTAATATTCCCAAAGAAGGACCGGATTTAGTTTGAAATCCCGATAGTCGGGTCCGAAGCCGGGTCATTTGAAAACAGCCAAAGTAGCAGCCTGTTGCCTGCTCGTATTTTCGTTAGTCGGCACGGTGCGGAAACCCGTTCCGACACGCGGGGTGAAGCCCCTGCTCCTCACGGAGAACCAATCCGCCCGCCGTGCGCCCCTGCTGGCACGATTGCGTCAGGGCGCCGAGATATTCGGGCCGGGCCGGTATAGCGATGCCGCCAGTCATTTTGAATCCCTTCGGCGGGCTGCACTCGCAGCACGCGACGGCTATGTAGCCGCGCGCGCCACTGGCAACCTGGGCGGTTGCCAATTCGCTCTCCACCAGTACCAACCCGCTCTACGCTCGTTCCTGGAGGCGCATCGTCTGGCCGAGCAGTCCGGCGACGCCAGCTATGCCGCGGTAGTGGATGTCAACATCGCATCGCTTTACTCCGAAATGGGAGAACTGGAAGCCGCGGCGCAATGGATCGAAGGCGCCCTGGAGCGCATTTCCGGACAGGACCGGCGCGAACACCTGCCCCAGTTGCTGATCCAGTTGGCCACCCTGCGCGCGCGGCAGAACCGCATGCCAGAAGCGTCCAAGTTGTTCCGCCAGGGCACCGACGGCGCCGATCGCGCCGGCGACCTCGAGCTTTACGCCCTTGGCTGGAACCGGCTGGGCGAAGAGTTCCTGAAGCGGGGCGACCTGGCGCAAGCGGAACCCGCCCTTCTGGAGGCCTACCGCGTCCGAAAACTGCACCGGCTGGATTTGGAAGACTCGTATCGAAACCTGGGACGTCTGCGCCTGGCGCAGGGCGACCTGGCGTCCGCTTCCGCGCTGCTGGACCGCGCCGTGGAACTGGCGGCCCGCCCCCATGGCCCCATACCTTCGTGGGACGTGTATCATTACCGCGGACGCGTCCGGCTGGCGCAGGGCCGCCTCCGGGAAGCGCTCGATGACCTGCGAATCGCGGTGCGCCTGGCGCGCGCGTGGCGCTGGTCCGCGCCGCCCTATGACGCCACCCGCACCGGAGCCGAAGGCATGCTGGAGCAGGTCTATTCCGCTCTGGTGGAAGCCGGCAACCGGCTGTATCTCGTTACTCGCGATCCCGCGCTCATTCGTGAGACGTTCGAGGCCGCGGAGGAGAACCGGGCGGACAGTCTGCGGGAGCTTCTCTTCGGACGCCGCGCGGCCCCTGTGGACGTGGCGGCGTCTTGGGAGGCGCTCGACCGGCTGCAGCGCGAGGAGGCCCAGGCTCTGCGGACTCAAGATCCGCACGCCCAGGATGTGGTTCGCGCTACGCGCGCCGAAATCGTCCGCATGCAAGCATTGCCGGACGCGGCTGCCCATCCTGCCACCACCGGCCTGCTGGAACGCGCGCGGGCCGCGCTCGATTCCCATACCGCCCTGCTCAGCTTCCACCTGGGCGATTCCGTCTCGTGGCTGTGGGCGCTGGACCGGGCTGGGCTGGCGCTCTACGCCTTGCCGCCGCGCCAGGAGATCGAGTCTCAGATCCAAGCCGCGACGCGCGCCATCCGCGGGGATTCGACGGATGCCGGACTGGCCGGAGCTAATCTGTATCGCACTCTTTTCGGGCCGCTGGCTTCCCGGTTTCGATACAGGACGCGCTGGCTGCTCGCGTTGGACGAAGGGCTTTTCGACGTTCCGGTAGCCGCGCTCCTCGAAAGCACCGGGCCGCGGCCCGTCTATGTGGCCGAGCGGCACGCCACCGTAGTCGTTCCTGGCGCCGGCTATTGGCTCGAGGCCGCCACGCGACAGACGGCCGGGCAGCCCTCTCCTGTGTTCCTGGGAGTCGGCGATCCCATCTACAATGCGGCGGACCCGCGGCTGCCGCACCGCCAAGGGAATGCCGGAACGGGATGGCTGTTGCCGCTGAGACTCTTCACCGCTTCCGTGCCGAGCGCCGCCGCCAGTCTGGTCCTGCCCCGTCTGGTGGCCAGCGGCGTTGAACTGGAGAATTGCGCGCGAGCCTGGGATGGCCAGAGCATCCTGCTCGAAGGGGCCGGCGCTACGCGCCACAACCTGGCGGAGCAGATGCGCCGCAACCCGGCGGTGGTGCACTTTGCAACTCACGTTCTGGAATCCTCCGAGCGCCCGGCTTTCGGCTTGATCGCTCTCAGCCTGACGGACCGGGAGGAGACGGAGCTGCTGACGCCGTTTGAGATCGCCCACTGGAGAATCGACGCAGGCCTTATTGTGCTCAGCGGGTGCAACTCGGCCCAGGGTGCGGCTCTGCCTGGAACGGGGCTGATGGGATTGACTCGCGCCTGGCTGACGGCGGGGGCGCGCGCCGTGGTGAGCAGCCGCTGGCCCACGCCCGACGAGGATGGGCCGCTGTTCAAGTCTCTGTACCGGAACCTGCGAACCGAGCGCCGCCCGGATCCGGGACAGGCGCTGCGCATCGCGCAGCTTGAGATGATTCGTACCGGAGGCTGGCACGCCCAGCCGCGCTATTGGGGAGCTTACTTTGTGATTGGAGGCGAATGAACTCCACCGCCATGGAACCGGTCATGAATTCCGCGGACCCGCCCTGGTCCGGACTCGTGGAACAAATCCGCAACGGAGATTCGTCCGCACTGGAACAGATGTATCGCATCTTTTCAACGGGCATTCGTTTTTATCTCTGCCGCCAGCTTGGACCGCAGGATCTCGACGACAAAGTGCACGATGTGTTCCTGATCATCGTCCAATCCATACAAAAGGGCGAACTGCGCGAACCCGAGCGCTTGATGGGTTACGTGCGCACCATCGTCCGCCGGCAGGTGGCCGCTCAGATCGACGATAACGTGAAGGCACGCCGCAACCAGGCCGATCTGGATTTCGGAATGACCCTTTCCGACCACCATCCCAATCCGGAGCGAAGCGCCATCGAGCACCAGAACGCGGAATTGGCCATGCGCGTTCTGAACAGCCTTCCCAAGCGCGACCGCGAGGTTCTGGCCCGTTTCTATCTGGAAGAGCAGCCGCCCGCTCGGATCTGCCGGGAAATGGACCTCACGGAAACGCAGTTCCGCCTCATCAAATCCCGCGCCAAGGCGCGCTTCGGCGAACTCGGCAAGACCCGGTTCTCCCGCCGCAACGGCTTCCGCTCGTAACCTAACTAAAGTTATCTCAAGAATTTCTGAGAGTTCCGCCGCACCCGCCGCACCTTTACTTCAGAAAGAAGTCGATTCACAATGGGGGCGGTCATGTACGCCAACTGCCAGGTAGACGAGGAGGAAATTGAGAGATACGCCACGGGGGCGATGCCCGAAGGGGCCATCGCCCCATTTGAAGAGCATCTCTTGATCTGCGAATCCTGCCAGCGCCGGCTGGCGCAGACCGACATCTACGTTTCCGCGATGCGACAGGCCTCCGCGCGCCTGCGCACGGGGCCGCTCAAACGGGGACTCCCCTGGCTGCGTTTTCCCCGCCTGGTCCCTGCCTTGGCTGGCATGGCGGTGGTGATTGTGGCGGCCGGTTTGTGGCTCAGCCGTCTGGATATGGGCGAGGCTCACCCCTTTGCAGTCGACCTGGCAGCGACGCGCGGGGCTGCTATCGAAGCCAAAGCGCCGGCAGGCAGATGGCTCCTCCTGCGGTTAGATCTGGCGAATCTGCCGGCCTCGTCAGGGTACCGGGTGGAAATGGTGGGCCGCTCGGGCAATCGTGTCTGGCAGGCCATGGTGCCTGCACGGGGGTCCAGAGCCGACTTCAAGGTTCCGAGAACGCAGCCGGGGGTCTACTTCGTGCGCGTCTACCGGCCGGCCGGAGAACTGCTTCGGGAGTACGGTTTCGAAGTCGAAGGCCCAAGGTAATCCATCCCCCGCTGATAGAATGGGGTAATGGTGCGTTCGGATGCGAGCGCTTTGCGCAAGGGGCGCCCCTCCGTCGAGCGTTTTTTCCAGTTCTCGCTACTGGGCCTGGTGGCCAGCGGATATCTCGCCGTCGCCGGCTCGGGGTATCTGGATATCCCGACCATCGCGCTCACGGCGGCCGGCCTTGTGCTTCGCGGCCTGCTGATCTGCGGGCTCATACGGTGGGACCTTTCCGACCGCGCCGTCACGCTTATCACCCTCGGCTATACCGGCTTCTTTGCGCTCGATTATTTCCTTCTTTCGCGCGAGTTCCTCAGTGCCACTGTCCATCTGGTGTTTTTCCTGGCGGTGATGAAGATCCTCACGGCGAAAACCAATCGGGATTATCTGTACACGGCCGCCATTGCCTTTGTGGAACTCTTGGCTGCCGCCTTACTGTCCATCGATTTCAACTTCTTCCTGTTCCTGGCACTGTACCTGCTGTTCGCCATGGCGGCGCTCATCAGCGGAGAGATTCGCCGCTCCACGCGCCAGGCCGCAGCCACGGCGCGCAGCGGTCTGAAGCGCTTCTACCCCAGCCTGGCTCTGCATTCAGCATTGGTTACTCTGGGAATCCTGTCGCTCACCGCCGGACTGTTCTTTCTTTTGCCGCGCACCGCCGAAGCGGCGTTCTCCCGCCTGGTCTCGCATCGCTTCTATCTTCCGGGTTTCTCCAGCCAGGTGACGCTGGGCGAGATCGGCGAAATCAAAACTGCCTCCCGGCCGGTCATGCACATCCGCATCTTCAGCAGCGAAACGCTTGGCGGCCTCAAATGGCGTGGCGGAGCGCTAGCCGAATTCGACGGCAAGCGGTGGTCCGAGCCCAGCCGGGCTGATCGAGCCATCCCCGTGCAGAACGGCCACGCCGACCTGGAGCCGTCCGTCTACCGGCGCCCGGGGCGGCACATCAACTACCACGTCGATGTGGACGCTTTTGGCAGCGATGCGCTCTTTTTCGCCGGGGTGCCCGAGATGGTGGATCTGCGCTACTCATTTCTCTTGCGGACGGCGACCGGAAGCTACCGGATCGGACGCCAGTCACCCCGGGGCGTCCACTACGACGCCTACAGCCGGCTGGAGGATCCGCCGGAGACTTCGCCGGCGCCCTACCCCGCGCCAATTCTGCCGCTCCGGGCGCGAAGCGATTATCTGCAACTGCCGCCGCTCGATCCGCGAATCCCCGAACTGGCGCGCACCATGACGGCGGGAGCGGCGACGGACCTCGAGCGGGCGCGCGCCATCGAGGGCCGGCTGCGCGCCGATTACGGCTACACGCTCGAGCTTCCGGACCACGAGGTGGCCGATCCGCTGGCTTACTTCCTGTTCACGCGCAAGAAGGGCCACTGCGAATACTTCGCGTCCGCCATGACGGTCATGCTGCGGACTGCCGGCATCCCCGCGCGCCTGGCCACCGGCTTCCAGAGCGGAGTGTACAATCCCATCACAGACCTCTGGCTGGTGCGCGCTTCCGACGCGCACGCCTGGGTGGAGGCCTGGATTCCCGGTCGTGGCTGGACCACCTTCGATCCCACCCCGCCCGATCCCAACCGTCACAGCTTTGCCCTGCTGACGAGACTCGGGTTGTATCTGGATGCGGCCGAGACCTTCTGGCAGGATTGGGTGGTGAGCTACGACATCAGCCGGCAGGGCACGCTGGCCGACCACTTCGAACAGGGTGCGCGCAGCATGGGCATCCGCTGGTTCGACTCCCTTTCCGGACTGAACTGGGATTGGCATCTCCTCGTGGCGGCGTGGTTCCGGCGCTATGGCGTCGGCATCCTGATTGCGCTGGCGCTGGGAGCCGCGATCTGGGTGCTGGGGCCGCGACTGGTCCGCCTGCTGCGCATCCGCAGCCGTGTCGAGCGCGTCCGCCGCGGCCAGGCCACAGTGGGAGACGCCACCCTGCTTTACGAGCGCATGCTCGACCTGTTGAAACGTCGCGGTTACCAGAAGCCGGCGTGGTTCACGCCCACGGAGTTCGCCGAATCGCTGCCGCCCAGCCAACTGGGGACAGCCGTGACGGAGTTCACCGTCAAATACAACGCTTTGCGTTTTGGCCGCCGCACCGAGGTGGCGCCGCGCCTGTCGATGCTTCTGGACGAACTTGAGGGGCGGTAATGCCGACCTGGTCTTACCTCACCCCACATAGCGCGCGTACAAACTGCGCGCCACGCCGGTGTCGCTGGTCCCCTTGACGATGGCGCGGCCGTCGGGGAACACCGTCAGCTCGTAGGGCGCGGGGAAGAACCGCAGCGCAAATTCGTTGGCGCGGACTTCGCCCAGCGGTTCCAGACGCGCTTTCAACGCCACCAGGTCAATCGTGCCCTCGCGTTCGTGAATCTGCACCGCGTTCCTGCCGCACAGGGTGACTGTCACTTAGGCGGGTGACGGCCAACGTGGCGGACCGATTCCCCGAGTGGAAGTGGTAGGCTTGTGGATGCGGATCAGAGCGTTCCGCCGATGTCGCTCCGCGAGCAAACCCGTGAACAGCTTGAGACTGAACTGGAGAGCCTCAACGCCTCAATGCGGGCCGGTAGCTGGGACAGAAAGGCGGCATGTGCCATCCAAATTCAAGTGATCTCGAATGAGATGTCGCGAAGAGATCAGGATGCCCAGACCCAAACCATGCTTCGGCTGAACGACCGCATGGTCGTTTACGCGAAATGGATGACTTGGCTCACAGTTGCAATAATGGTCATGACTGTCGCCATCCTGGGCCCCACGCTCTACATGGCGCTTTGGAAGGCTTGATCTCGATTGCAGCGGGCCAATGCGACTCGCAATATAAGCCTTCAGGAATTCGGTCAGAGGCTACGAAACTCCGAAATTGGACGCCCGCCGAGCTTCGGGGGTCTTGCAGGCTCTTCCGTGAAATGGGCCAGGAAACAGTAGCGGCAAGCACCCATCTCGGGGTGCCGAAGGACCTCCGCGCGGTGGATTGGCCTGGCAGCGTGTGCGCGCCCAGAACACTTAGTGGAGTAACTCTACGAATTGCGTGACCGTCATGCCCGAGGCCCGGATCAAAGACCGCAGCGTACCTGGAGCCAATTCACGATGTTGGGGGATGGACAAACTCGCCGAATTTCCCGGTTTGATCAAGATGACGTGGCTCCCGTGCTGCCGGTCTTTGACCCACCCCGCTTTTTGAAAAGATCGGACAACTCGCTCTCCGGTAACGGAGGGCAGTGCCGCCACTAGACGGGAACCTCGACCTCGCGGACCGCGACCGTCAGAGGCATATTGTTGGCCATCCGCGCTTCGAGACAGCCGATGATCGCTTCCCGGATGTTCTCGAGGGCCTCCGGTTCCGTCCGCCCTTGCGATACACACCCCGGGATGGCTGGACACTCGGCGACAATCATGCCGGTCTCATCTGAGTCCAGGGTGACGAGAAGCTTCATACCTGAATCTTACCTCACCCCACGTAGCGCGCGTACAAACTCCGCGCCACGCCGGTGTCGCTGGTCCCCTTGACGATCGCGCGGCCATCGGGGAAGACCGTCATCTCGTAGGGCGCGGGGAAGAACCGCAGCGCAAATTCGTTGGCGCGGACTTCGCCCAGCGGTTCCAGACGCGCTTTCAACGCCACCAAGTCAATCGGGCGCTGGCGTTGGTGGATCTGAACCGCGTTCCTGCCGCACAGGCTGGCCGGCGGGCGGGGCGACTCCTCCAGATAGGGGAACTCACGGCGGGCGCACGTGGGGCATTCCGGGTCCCTCGGGGGTCCTTCGATCTGCCGGATGCCTCCGTCCCATACGTCAATGGTGGTGAGGCGCGCGCACACCAGGTCTCGATGACCCGAGAGAATTTTCAGCGCATCCGCCACCTGCAGCGACGCTACCGCGGACACAATCGCGTTCAATATTCCGGCGGTCTCGCAGGTGGGCTGGACGCCCGCAGGCGGATCGGGATAGATGCAGCGCAGGCACGCCGTGCGTCCGGGGATCACCGGCATGGTCAGGCCGTAACTGCCTACGGCCGCTCCGTAGATCCACGGAATCCCGCGGCTCACGGCGAAATCGTTGATCAGGTAGCGCGTTTCAAAATTGTCGGTGCCGTCCAGAATGAGGTCCGCGCCGCCCAACAACTCGGCCACGTTGGACGGTGTGAGGTCCGCCACCACGCCGCGTGCATGAACGGTGGAATTGATGCGCGCAACACGCCGCTCGGCTGCCGCGGCCTTGGGAAGGGACTCGGAGGCGTCGGATTCCTCGAACAGCCACTGGCGATGCAGGTTGCTCGGCTCGACGTAATCGCGATCGACGATGGTGAGGGTGCCGACGCCCGCCCTGGCCAGCGCGGAGACGTGAAAACTCCCCAGCGCGCCGCAGCCCACCACCGCCGCGTGCGAGCGCAGCAGGGCCTCCTGTCCCCGCTCCCCGATGCCTGGAAACAGGATTTGCCGCGAATACCGCTGACGCTCGGCCGCGTCCATCAATCCGATGGTAACAAAGTTGCTGTGAAGGACTTACGGTATCATGAACTTGGTGCGATCGCTGCTCGCCAACTTTCCTTGCGTGGTTGTCTTTCTGGCGGTTGCGCGGCCCGGGATTCTCCTGGCGCAATACCAGAAGTATGACGGCAAGGAAGTGCTCACCATTCAGTTCGATCCGGTCGAACAGCCCTTAGACCCTTCCGAGCTGCACGAAATCCTGCCGCTCAAAATCCGCCAGCCGCTCAGTATGGCCGCCGTCCGCGCCTCCATCGAACGGCTGTTTGCCACCGGAAGGTACGCCGACATCCAGGTGGATGCGCAATCCTACCAGAACGGTGTGATCGTCCGTTTCCTCACGAAAAACAGTTGGTTCATCGGCAACGTGTCGGTCGCGGGCGGCCTGTCCAACCCCAACCCCGGGCAACTGGAGAACGCCACGCGGCTCGAACTGGGCCAGCCTTACACCGAGGCCAAGCTCCAGGAGGCCGTGGCCGGCCAGCAACGGCTGCTCGAGAGCAACGGTCTTTACCGGAGCGGCGTCCACCCAGTATTGGATTACGACAGCGCCCATCAGCAAGTGAATCTCCGCTTCGAAGTCGACGCTGGGAGGCGTGCGCATTTCGCCCCACCTGTGCTGACTGGCGACTTGAAAATGGACCCTGTGAAGATCGTCAGCGCCACCAGATTCCGGCGGTGGATCATCCACACCTGGAAGCCGGTCACCGAGACGCGAGTGCTCGAGGGCACCAAAGGGGTCCGCGGGGAGTATGAAAAAGAGCATCGCCTGGAAGCCAAGGTCGCGCTGGATTCCCTGAAGTACGATCTCCAGGCCAACCGCGCGCTCCCCACGCTGCGCATCGACGCGGGGCCGCGCATCGAGGTGCACACCACCGGCGCCAAGGTCTCCCAAAGAAAGCTGCGGCGCTACGTTCCGATCTTCGAGGAACACGCCGTGGATCACGACCTGCTGGTCGAAGGCGCGCGCAACCTGCGCGATTATTTCCAGTCGGACGGCTATTTCGACGCCCAGGTGGAGTTCAAAGAGCAGGGCGTGGTCAACGATGAGTCCTCCATCGATTACCTGGTCTCAACCGGCAAGCGCCACCGGCTGGTGGCCATCGAAATCCACGGGAACCGGTACTTCGACGCGGAAACGATTCGCGAGCGCATGTTTCTCCAGAAGGCCTCGTTCCTCCAGTTTCCGCACGGGCGCTTTAGCGAGAGCCTCCTCAGCCGCGATGAGGATTCCATCATCAGTCTGTACCAGTCGAATGGCTTTCGGGACGTGCGGGTGACACACCGGCTGGAGGACGACTACCGCGGCAAGGCCGGCGACATGGCGGTTTCTCTTACCATCGACGAAGGGCCGCAGTACTTCGTCAACCATCTGGAGGTGCAGGGCATCCGGAGTTTGAACCAGGCGGCCATCCTCACCATGCTCAACTGCACCGAGGACCAGCCTTTCAGCGAATTCAACGTGGCTGTGGACCGCGATACCATCCTGGCGCAATACTTCGATAGCGGGTTCCCCAATGCCACCTTCGAGTGGAGCTCGAAGCCGGCCGGGAAGCCGAACCTGGTGGACCTGCGATTCACGATCGCCGAAGGCAGTGAGCAGTTTTTGAGGGAAGTGCTCATCAACCAGGGCGCGCTGAAGACCACGCGTCCCGGTTTGATCTATCGAAGCCTCCATCTGAATCCAGGCGACCCGCTTTCCCCCACGACGATCACCGAAACCCAGCGCCGACTCTACGACCTCGGGGTCTTTTCGCGCGTCGATACCGCCATCCAGGATCCCGACGGCGAGACCAGCAGCAAGTACGTGCTCTATGAGTTGGAAGAGGCGCGGCGCTATTCTTTCGCGGTGGGCGTGGGCGCGCAGTTGACGCGCATCGGCGGCTGCGAGACCTGCCTGGATGCGCCCGCCGGCCAGACCGGCTTCTCCCCGCGCGTCTCGCTCGATTTCACCCGATCCAACCTGTGGGGCCTGGCCCACAGCATCAGCATGCGCATCCGCGTTTCCACGGTGGAACGCCGCGGCCTGCTCACCTACACCTGGCCGCGCATCCACAACCAGGACCGTTTCAACGTCTCGTTCACCGGCCTCTATGAAGATGAGAACGACATCCGCACTTTCTCCTATAAGCGCGAAGAAGGCTCGGCGCAATTGTCGCAGCGCCTCTCCAAAGCCACCTCGGTGTTCTACCGCTACACCTATCGCCGCGTCAGCGTCGACGAGGCAACTCTCAAGGTCACGCCGTTTCTGATCCCCCTTCTTTCGCAGCCGGTGCGCCTGGGCCTGATCTCCAGCGGCTTCATCCAAGACCGCCGCGACGACCCCGTGGACCCGCATAGAGGCATCTACAACACGCTGGACGTGGGGCTGGCCGAGCATTTCGTCGGTTCGCAACGGGACTTCCTGCGCTTTCTGGCGCGCAATTCGACGTACCATCCCCTCGGCAAGAAGCTGGTGCTGGCGCGCAGCACGGAATTCGGCGACATCTACGCGTTCCACTACAGCGGCGACCTGCTCGAAGCCATTCCCCTGCCGGAACGCTTTTTCGCCGGCGGCGGCAATTCGCAACGCGGCTTCCCCGAAAACCAGGCCGGACCTCGCGACCCGGTAACCGGCTTCCCACTGGGTGGCACGGCAGTCCTGTTCAATCAGACCGAACTGCGCTTCCCGCTGATCGGCGAGAATTTCGGCGGCGTGCTGTTTCATGACGCCGGAAACGCCTATTCCAGCCTGGGCAATCTCTCGTTCCGCGTGAGCCAGCGCAACCTTCAGGATTTCGATTACATGGTCCACGCCGTGGGCTTCGGAATTCGCTACCGCACGCCTGTCGGGCCCATCCGCGTCGACCTGGCGTACAGCATCAATCCACCGAGCTTCTTCGGCTTCAAAGGAAGCCTGCAGGACCTGATCAACGCGGGTGTGACCCCTTGCGCCGGCGTCCCCAGCCAGTGCGTGACGCAGAGCGTGAGCCATTTTCAATACTTCTTCTCGATAGGGCAAACGTTTTGAGGCGGCGACTTCCTGTCAGACGGCCACCAACCGCAGCTCCGGAGCGATTTCCCTGAGATCGTGGGCGTAGCTGGTTACCACGGCCTGCCCGGCCCTCTGCGCACAAATGACGACGTGGGCATCGGCGATGTCGGCCGTCGCGCTCCGTGCCAACAACAGGCCTACAGCTGTCGCGTCCGGTCCGTCCAGCGGAATAAGGTCCGTACCGGCCTGTCGAATGAGCCGGGAGAGGCGAGCCTGCCTGGCAGGGATCCGCATGGCCCGTGCCAGCGCCGTCGCTGGAATTGTGATACGCATGCCGCACTGTGTCGCGCGCGCGATGAGTGTGAGCACTCGGCGGTCGTTTCGGTCCAGGGCGATCAGCCCGCCGGCGTCGAAGGCGATGCCGTTCACGCCGCCTTCCCTTTTCTGGAAACTCTCTTCTGTCCGTGGGGAGAGAGAAGCCTGTCGGCCCACGCGCGTTCTTCTTTCCTGAGCGGGCCGCCCGTTTGCCGCAGCGCCTCTTCCAGCATTTCCCTCCATCCCGCCGCATCGGAGAGAGCGACTCCAACCGCATGCTTCACGAAGCCGGAAACGCTCCCTGCCCCTCCGGCCGCGACAAGCGCCGGCTCTCTTCCAACGTCCGGCGTAAAACAGGGAGCATGGCGATGTCTTTCTCGCCGCCTACTTCTTCCCTGACCGCAATCAGAGTTTCAAGATCCAGCACCCGCACCCGAAGATCCTTCCCCAATTCCATATCCACGGCATGGGGAAGCAGGTCCACGTAGGAACGGCCCTTCCCAATCGTGCCCAGCAGGTCGACCGGTCCGAACCGCGTCATCAAAAGCTGGTAGCCGGGCGAGGAAAGGTGCGTCGTGTCCGGCCGCAATTGCCGTTCCGGCTGCGCGCGGTAGCAGGCGTCCAGGTCTTGCAGAGCGGCCAACAGCCGGCCGATGTTCTCCGGCGCAGTCGAGTGGACCACATCCAGATCGAAGGTGCTGACCGGCGCTCCCCGCAGGACGGCGGCCACGCCTCCGACTACGATGAAATCCACCCGGTGGCTAGCCAGCGTCTGAAAGACCGAAAAGAACCTGCTCTTCGGCATCTTTACCTCTGGCCTCCCAGACAAAGTCCACGAAATCCTGCAATGTCGCGAGGCGCTCGGACGGCGTCATGGACAGCATCCACCGGATTAGGGTTACGTCCACGCCGGCACTGTCGTATGGAAACATCCGGGTCCGTCAATAGCGAGAATATCAGAATCGATCTGCGGCATCATAGATTAAGAGAGACTGGATGCCGTCCGCTGTGGAACCACCCCCGCACGTTAACCCGTGGATTGTCGCCACCGCCGTCATGTTCGCCACCTTCATGGAGGTGCTCGACACCACGGTGGTCAACGTCTCCCTGCCGCATATCGCGGGGAGCCTTTCGGCCAGTGTCGACGAGGCCGCCTGGGCGCTGACTTCGTACCTGGTGGCCAACGCCATTATCCTTCCCATGACCGGCTGGCTGGCGAATTATTTCGGGCGCAAGCGGATGCTCCAGGCAGCCGTCTTCGGGTTTACGGCGGCGTCGGTTCTGTGTGGGATGGCGCAGACGCTGCCCATGCTGATCTTCTTCCGCATCGTCCAGGGCGCCACCGGAGGCGCTCTCCAGCCGCTCTCGCAGGCGGTGATGCTGGAAGCCTTCCCGCCGCAGGACCGCGGCAAAGCCATGGCCTTCTGGGGCCTGGGCATCGTGGTGGCGCCCATGCTTGGTCCGGTGATTGGCGGATACCTCACCGACAATTTCAGTTGGCGCTGGGTCTTCTACATCAACCTGCCGGTGGGGCTGGCTTCCATCATCATGACCCGCCTGTTCATCTTCGATCCGCCCTACATCCGGCGGCAGAGTGGCGGCATCGATTACTGGGGTATGGGCCTGCTGGCCGTCGGCGTGGGCGCGTTACAGATCGTGCTCGACAAGGGGCAGGAAGAAGATTGGTTCGCGTCGAACTGGATGACCGCGCTGGGGGTGGTCGCGGTGGCCGGAATCGCCATCTTTGTCATCCACGAGATTCGCGCCCGCGATCCGGTAGTGCATCTTCGCGTATTCAAGGTGCGGACTTACAGCGCGGGCGTGTTCCTGATGACCGTGCTCGGCTTCGTGCTCTACGGCAGCATGCTGCTGGTGCCCATCTTCCTGCAAACTTTGCTGGGTTATCCGGCTCTCGACGCCGGGATAGCGATGGCCCCGCGCGGCCTCGGCTCGTTTCTTATGATGCCCGTAGTGGGCACCGTGCTCGGCAGATTCGATCCGCGCAAGGTGCTGGCCGTGGGCCTGGTGGGCGCCTCCTGGACCCTCTATGCGCTTTCGCAGCTCAACCTCAACGCCGGCTATTGGGATATCTTCTGGCCGCAATTCATCCAGGGCGCATCGCTGGCTATGCTATTCGTCCCTCTGACCACCGCCACCATGGACCCCATCTCCAGGGAAGAGATGGGCAACGCCACCAGCATGTTCAACCTGATGCGCAACATCGGCGGCAGCGTGGGAATCGCCAGCGCCACTACCTTCCTGTTCCGCCGCCAGCAGTTGCACACCCACCTGCTCGCCGTGGACGTCAACCCTTACAACCCGCAGACGCAGATCTTCCTGAAGCGCGTCGAATCCACCATGATTTCGCATGGGTCCGACCCCCACACCGCCGTGAGCCAATCCTACGGCGCCATCTGGGGGGTGGTGGAGCACCAGGCCTCCATGCTCTCTTTTGTCGATACGTTCCGCGCCATGGCCGTGGTTTTTCTGCTGATGCTGCCGCTTCTGTTCATCATGAAAAGGCCGAAACATCCCCGCGGCGGCGCGGCGATGCACTAATCAGCTCCCGAGGATGTACCCACGACGCATCCGCCTTCCCGTTGCATTAGTGGTGGTCTTGGCCCTCCCTATGAAAATCCCGATCGCGGTCGTGATCCCAGCGGTGATCGTGGGCGATGCGGCCACGATCTCCTTCCCAATAGCCTTCAAAGAATTGCTTGCCATCGTAACGAGGCGCTATCCAGACGGCACTTGGGTAAGGTGGCCGAGTCCAATAACCTTCGTGCCACTTGTAATGGCGTCCAACCGGGTACCAATAACCTTCCACCCACAGAAAATCAGGCCCCAGGGGTGAAGGCCGAATGTGAAGCACACGGGGCGGCGGCGGAGGACCAATCGTGACCCCAATCGAAATCTGCGCACCGAGTATCGATCCGCCGGCCAGTAATAGCGCAGCGAGTAGCGTTGTTTTCATCGAAGTTCTCATCGAAATCTCCTTCCCTCACTCTTGGGCGGCCGGCGTGGCGATCAGTCACTTGCGGCATTCTGCCGCGGCTCCAACAGGTACCCGACCACCGTGTATTTTGTGACGCGAGTGACCACCACTTCACGCGGCCTGTCATCGCCCCGGCTGTAAAACACCAAGGGCTGCTGCAACCCGCGGCCATGGATCCAGATCGTTCTGCGATCCGGCATCAGCGATCAGGCCTGCCAGGGTCAGGACGGCTACCGTCCATAACATTCTGTGCGAGTGGTGGGAACCCTGTTTGTCTTCATCCGGGAGATCGCGTCTCTTCGCGCCCGACGGGTTACACCCAATAGTCTCTTGCATGGTCTTCCCTCCTGCGTTAGGTTCGAGATTGCCGCTGGCGGAACGTCACCATCCCGCACAGCCGACCCAACAAAATCCACCACTCGGGCTTATGATTACCGCCGCGGCAGGAGGCTGTAGGTCCGGTCCCAGTACGGCAAGGTGCCGATGGCTTCGCCGGAGATCACGATTTCAACGCGTCGATTCTCTTCGCGGCCTGCCGGACTGGAGTTGGACACCAGCGGCCGCTCGTCGCCCAGCCCGTGAGCCGAGACCCTGTCGGCCGCCAGTCCCTGGTTCACCAGGATGCGCTGAACCGCCCGGGCCCGGCTCCACGAGTTCGCATTGGTAGCGGCACTGTCCGTGTAGCCCTCCACATCGACTGACAGGCGCGGGTAGGAGGCCAACACCGCTGCAAGACGAGACACCTGGGCCGCGGCCGTTTCCCTCAGTTCCATTCCGCGGAAGTCCGAATCGGTAATCGTGACCACCAGGCCGCGCGGCGTATCGCGAGTAGACAGGACGCCGTTCAATTGCTCCAGAAGCCGCATGCGGAACTCAGACTGTTGTTCGCCCGGTTGAGTCTGTGGTGTGGGAGGCTCAACGACGACCTGCGCGCTCACCACCTGCGCTTCCTGCGCACGCCTCTGCGCTTCGGCGGCATCGGCTTCCGCCTGCCGGCGCGCCGCGCGTTCCGCGTCGGCTTGAGCTCGCGCGGAGTCCGCCTCAGCGTTGGCCCGCTGCACCTCGGCCTGCGCCTGCTCCTGTGCCTGCTCCTGCGCCTGCTTCGCCCTGGCGGCCTCCTTCTCGGCGGCTGCGACTCTCTCCTCCTGCCCGCGGCGCTCGGTGATCGCTCGGGCGTCCTCGGCGGTTTGCGCAGCCTCTCGCGCGTTCTGGATCACCACGCTCGTTGACGCTTTGCTCGCCTGCAAACGCCGAGCCTCTTCCAGCAGCGCCTCCGCTTTCCCGATTGTGTTGGGCGCGTATGTGCCGGCGTTGGCGGCGAGCGCGATGCCAATCGCATTTTGCGCCTCGTAGAGCTCCAGTTGCGCTTCGTACCCGTTCATGGAGACCTTGGGCCCGTTGGCCGACGAATCGAGGCTGTCCGGAACGTGCCAGGTGTAGTGACCGCGCGGCAGCAACTCATACTTCGCCTGGATCGTCTCTATATTCCCGATTGTGTCGGGACGAACTTCGTTCTCCAGCACGACGACGTCGCTTGGCTGGCGCGCCGATGCGTAGGGCTCCGCCGTCACAATCAGACCAAAAGCCTGCAAGTCTGTGGTCACGCGCAGCTTGGCCTTGTTGGAGCCGTCGGGAATCAGTTCTCCCAAGTTGTGCGGCGCGCCTTCCGGAGTGATCGCCCACAAGGTGTAAGTCAGATATTCGCGCCCGTACTGTGTGGGTGACGTCAGGTTCTCGAAGCTAGCTTGGATTTCGGTGCGGCCCCGCTGCGACTCCACAGTCGCTTCGCCCTTGCCTGCCGGCAGCAATACGGTGCCTCCGAAACCGATCTTGGTGGGCCCGGCGCGATATTGGTAGTTGATCGCCTTGGTGGTCCGCGCCACTACAGTCACACTATAGATCGGCGCGACGTCCGGTTTCCCGGCTGCTTTCTGACCGGCCGCTGGTATCCCCTGGAAAGAAAGCACGGATATACACAGTGCAGAAATGGATTTCATCTTCGATCCCTCCCCAATCATGCAGAGCATTCTGTATGCCAACACGACTAATCCGTTGCGCATCAAGCAATCGCGAGGGAATTGTATGTTAGGAGACGGAAATTCTTACCGGGAAACCGGCCGTCCCGTCCGCGGCAATACCGCGTACACGCCCGCCCCGATAATCACGATCGCCAATCCCGGCCAGGTGGTGGCCGGACGGTAGGCGAATAACATGACGAGCACCACGGCCGCGCCAAAAATGTAAAGCGCCGGCACGAAGGGATAGCCCGCCACGCGGTACGGCCGTTCCGCGTCCGGACGAGTCCGCCGCAGCCGGAACACGCCCGCGATGGTCAGGATATAGAACAGCAGCGCCGCGGAAATCACGTAATCGAGTAAGTTGCTGTAAAGGTTCCCGTAGGTGTGTGTCTGCGGGTTGTAAGTGCGGGGCAAGACCAGCGCCGCCGACCAGATCCCTTGCATCAACAGCGACCAGCCCGGCACCTTGGCTTTGTTCAGCACGCCCGCGCGCGCGAAAAACAGGCCGTCCTGCGCCATCGCATAGTAAGCGCGAGCCCCCGCGAGCACCAGGCCGTTGACGCATCCGAACGTGGAAACCATGATCGCCACGGCCATCAGCGTGGGACCGTAGCCGGGAAGGATGGCCTGAAGCATGGCCGTGGCCACGCGGTCCGAGGGCGCCTGCTGGATGGCCCCGAGCGGCAGCACCACGAGGTAAGCCAGGTTGGCCAGCAGGAATAGTCCGATCACCGCCGTCGACCCCAGGGCCATCGCCAGCGGCAGGTTGCGGCGCGGATTCCGCACTTCGCCCGCCGCGAACGTGATGTCGTGCCACGCGTCGGCCGCAAACATCGATCCGGATTGCGCCACGCATAACGCCACCATCAATCCGAAGACGCTTCCCGCGGCCACGCCCAGCGCCGGATCGTACGCCCCCAGCTTGAACAAGCCGGTGAAGTTGGCCTTCACCGCCGAGGCGTTCCAGCCGAAAACAAGCCCGGCCAGGATGAGCGCCGCCAGCGCCGCCGTCTTGGCGATAGTGAACAGGTTCTGTACTATCTTGCCGTACTCGAGACCGCGCGAATTGGCCCACGTCAGCAGCGCGATCACGCCGATGCCCACCAGTTGCGCGGTGGAGAGCGAGATGGCGTACCGCGACGAAATGTGAATCGGCCCCACCAAATAGCTGTTTTCGGACACTGGAGGAAACACCACTGCCAGAAATCGCGCGAAAGCCACCGCCACGGCCGCGATGGTGCCCGTCTGGATCACGGTGAAAAGCGTCCAGCCGTAGAGGAACCCCCACAACGGCGAGAACGCTTCACGCAGGTACACATACATGCCGCCCGCGTGCGGCAGCATCGAGGCTAGCTCGCCGTAAGAGAGCGCGGCGGTGATGGTGAGGACACCTGTAACCGCCCAGGCCACCAGCATCCAGCCAGGGCTTCCGATCAGCCTCGACATATCGGCCGAGACGATGAAAATACCCGAGCCGATCATGGCGCCGATCACCACCATGGTGGCGTCGAAGAGATTCAGGCCGCGGACGAAGCCTTGCTCGCGCGTGGTGGCGGGAGTGGGTCGTCGCTGCATGGTGGTATGCCAGCCTATTGTATCCGAAGACGGATTACGGGCGCCTCGCCCCGCAGAGCGTCGTGATACCATGAACATTCAATTCCATTTGAGGTTTTCGTGGCTAGAATCACCCGCAAAGAACTAAAGAGCGATAAGTTTGCCCAGGAAGTCGGGCTTACAGTAACGTTCTTCGAAGAGCACAAAGAAGAGATTGTCCGCTACGGCACGATTGCGGCGGTGGTGGGCCTGCTGGTGGCCGGCTATGTGCTCTATCAACGGCACGAGCACGGTGTGCGGGAAGAAGCGCTGACCAAGGCCATCCAGGTTCAGGAGGCGCCGGTCGGGCCCTCGGCCAATGGAGCTCTCAGTTTCCCCACGCAGGAAGCCAAGGATCAGGAAGCCCTGAGAGTATTCACCGATTTGCGGAACAAGGACGCTGGTAGTGAGGAAGGCGAAATCGCGGAGTACTACCTGGGCGCCATCAAGGCGGACCAGGGAAAGCTGGCGGAGGCTGAAAGGAGCTTCCAGGAGGTGGCTCAGAAGGGCGATGCGAGGTACGCTTCGCTGGCCAAACTCTCGCTGGCCCAGATCTACTTCGCCGATGGCCGCTCCGATCTGGGGGAGAAAACCCTGCGAGAGTTGATCGCCAAACCCACGATCTTCGTTTCCAAGGAACAAGCCACCATCACGCTGGCGCGATACCTCATGCTGAATAAGCCCGCCGAGGCGCGCAAGCTTCTGGATCCGCTGCGCAACGTGCCCGGGGCCGTCGGCCAGGTGACTCTTCAGACTTACGGCGAGATCCCGCCGCGTTAGGTTTCGGCGTCCTGTCATGCTGGCGCACCTGCGGTTTGCGGTGGAGCGAAGCTGGGGCCGGCGCTACCCTGAACCCGAACATCCGTACCGCAACGCTTTCCAGCGCGACCGCGACCGAGTGGTCCATTCCCGAGCCTTCCGGCGGCTGGAGGCCAAAACCCAGGTTTTCACGTCCGGTCTCTCCGATCATTTCCGCAACCGCCTGACGCATACCATTGAAGTGGCGCAGATGGCGCGCACCGTGGCCAAGGTGCTGGAACTGGATGAGGACCTGACAGAGGCCCTGGCGCTGGCGCACGACATCGGGCACCCTCCGTTCGCGCACGCCGGCGAGGAGGAACTGAACCGGCAGATGGCGCGATTCGGCGACCAGTTCGATCACAATCTCCACGCGCTGCGCATCGTGGAGAGCTTCGAGCAGCGGTACGCCCGTTTTCCGGGGCTGAACCTGACGTATGAAGTGCGCGAAGGAATAGTCAAGCATTCGCGCGATTTGACACCGGGCGAGAGCCCCGAGCTGGATGCCTACCTGCCCGATTTCCGTCCTCCTCTGGAAGCGCAGTTGATCGATCTGGCCGACGAGATCGCCTACAACACCGCCGACCTGGACGACGCTTTTTCCGCCGGCATGTTGGCGGCCGAGGACGTGGCCGATTGCGTTCCGCTGTACGGCGCGATTCACGAGGCCATCGCAGCGCAGTTCCCCGGCGCCAGCGGGCGCGAGCGCTTCCACGAGGGACTGCGGCACCTGATCGATGCGTTGGTTACGGGGCTGATCGAAGGAACCGCGGGCCGCGCGCAGGACGCGGCTGTGGCGGATGCCGACGAGGTGCGGGCGTTTCCACGGCGCCTGGCGGCGTTTACGGCACAGGCGGCGGAGACCAGCCGCGCCTTGAAGCAATTCCTGTATGCCAAGGTGTATGCTGCCGCGGCCTTGGGCGAGGACCGGCGGCGGTCCATGACCATGATCGGAGAGCTTTTTCGGTTCTTCCTCGACCACCCCGGCCGCCTGCCGCCGCCATACTGCCAGCAGGCGCTGGCCGAGCCCGCGCATCGCGTGGTGTGCGACTACATCGCCGGCATGACCGACGCTTTCTTCCGCCGCACTTACGAGCAGACGATGGGGCCGGCCGCTACGTAGCGGCGCGCTACGACCTTTATACTAGGGGAATGGCTTGCGCCCTCTGCGAAACCCGGCGTCCCCGACGCTTCTGTCCCGGAGTACGGGGCGATATTTGCACCACCTGTTGCGGCACCGAGCGCGAAGTGACGGTGAGTTGTCCGCTGGATTGCGAATATCTGCGGGAGGCCCGCAAGCATGACAGGACGCCGCCCATCGAACCCGAGCAGGTCCCCAATCGGGACATCGACGTCAAGGACGAGTTGTTGAGCGAGAACGAGAAACTCCTGGCTTTTCTATCCCTGGTCCTCACGCGCGCCGCAGCGGAGACGCCAGAGGTAGTGGATTTCGATATGCGGGAAGCGCTGGATGCGCTGACCCGGACGTACCGCACGCTGCAGAGCGGGGTTTATTATGAAAGCCGCCCGAACAACCCGCTGGCGGCGCACATCTGCGACGTGGTGCAGGCCGGCATTGCGGAATTTCGGCGCGAGGAGACCGAGACCCTGGGGATGACCAGGACGCGCGACGCCGACATCCTGGGGCTGCTGGTCTTTTTACAACGCTTCGAACTGGACCAGAATAACGGCCGGCGAAAGGGCCGGGCGTTTCTCGATGCCCTGCGCAGGATCTACGCCGATGAGGCCGGTTCGGGGCCTCCGGCGGCATCGTCGTCGCTGATCCTGCCATGAGGCGGCAACGGTCTGACTGTTTTGACCAGGTAGGCCCTTTTCTTGCCGGTGCTCACCACCTGTCCGGCAAACTTGTGTGCGCCATTCACCAGCAGCTCGACGGAACGACCGGCGGGGTAATCGAGGGTGAGCAGGTGGCCTTCGCTCAGCTCGAGCAGGTCCCGGACCGTGAGGGTGGGCCCTTCCAGACGCACCTCGAGCGACAGTGAGGCCTCGCGCAACACCCTGAGAATGCGCATCTGCTCCGCCTCGCTGGCGTGGGTTTTCCGCACCGACCATTGCTGGTCGAATCGATGCCGCATCATCTTGATGACGATGGAGGGCATGGCGATATTCATCATGCCTACGGTTTCCCCGATGCGCAGCTCGACTCCTATGCAAACCACCGCCTCGTTGGGGGCGAGCAGGTGCAGCAGTTGCGGTTCGGTTTCCATGGCTTCGATGGTGAACTCGACCGCGGTTACGCCCTTCCACGCTTCCCGCAAATCGTGAAGAATGATGCGGAACAATCCGTCCAGGAGTTTCTGTTCGATTTCGGTGATGTCGCGCTGGATGGCCGCCGACGATTTCCCCGTTCCTCCCAGCAGCATCTCCAGGATGGGGAAGACCAGGGAAGGGTTCAGTTCGAGCACGGCGTTCCCGTCATAGGGGCTGAGCCCTAGCGAGACCATGCAGGTGGGGGACGGCAATCCATCCAGGAATTCCGCGTAGGAGAGTTGCTCGACGCTCACCAGATTGACCGTCAGGTAGGACCGCAGATAGGCCGAGAGGCTCGACACCAGATTGCGCACGAAGGTGTCGTGAAGCAGGTGAATGGCCCGGACCTGGGACTTGGGAATGCGGTCGGGCCGGCGGAAGTCGAATTTGACGGCGGGAGTTTCGCGCTTGCGGTCCTGCATGCGCTGAAAGACCGCATCGATTTCCTGCTGTGAAAGCTGCCGGTTCAAATTCCGTGCTCCTGGGGCTACTATCGGCTTGATGACAGGAAACTTCAGTCCGGCGCACGACGTAGTTTTGGAACAAATTTCAGCCATGGGGGTTAAGGAAAGCGGCGTTCCCTCCGATAAATAGAATGTAAGGAGTCCAATGGAGTCAGACGTCCTTGTCGTGGATGATTCTGCCGCGATCCGCAAGATCCTGCAGCGCGTCTTGCGCCAGACGGGCATGTCGATTCGCACGATCTATGAGGCGGGTGACGGCCAGCAAGCGTTGGAAGTGCTGAAAACGCAGAAGATTGCCCTGGTGCTCTCGGATATCAACATGCCCAAGATGGATGGTCTTCAATTGCTCGCCTCGGTGAGGACCTCGGTCCAGTGGCGGCACATTCCAGTGGTGATGATTACTACCGAGGGTGGCGAAACCAAGGTGGGCGAGGCGGTAAGACTGGGAGCCGCCGGCTATGTCCGCAAGCCCTTTACGGCCGATCAAATCAAGGAGAAGCTGGCGGGAATTCTCGAATTGGCGACGCCGCTATGAGCCTGCAAGACATCATTGTCGATTCCATAGGCCGGTCTACCTCCAACGTGTTTTCGACCATGCTCGACGTCCAGATCTCCAGCGGCGAGGTTACCATTGAAACCGGCGCGCTGGATTCGAACGATGGGCTGATGTCCTTTATCGGCGTGGCGGGGGGAGAATGGACCGGAACCGGAAGTCTGACCTGCTCGCCCACGCTGGCTTGCCGGATCTGTTCCCGGATGCTGATGACGGAAACCGCGTCGGTGGACGAAGAAGTTCTGGACGCCGTGGCGGAGCTGACCAACATGATCGTCGGCAACGTCAAGACCGACCTGGAGGAGCATCTTGGCCCCCTCGGCTTGAGCCTTCCGACGGTGGTTTTCGGCAGAAACTTCAAGACCAAGAGCGCCGGCAGCACGGAATGGATCGTGGTGAAGTTCCCCTGGGAGACGGAGGTTCTGCTGGTCAAATTGTGCCTGGCCCCCAAGGGAAAGGCCGCTCACGCCATGTCGCACGCAGCCGGCCAGTTTTGCGGCCTGGAGATCTGAACAGCAAATGGCAAAGCTGGTCGGTGAAGAGCGGACCCCGCGAACGCGCGCGCCAGGTTGACGGTGAGGTCCCGCGAACGCTACAGTAGGATTGTTCACCTTCATCCGGCCAGCAAGTCCCCATCGTCTAGCCCGGCCTAGGACATCGCCCTTTCACGGCGGTAACAGGGGTTCGAATCCCCTTGGGGACGCCAAACCATCACGACGATTGCGCCTGTCCCGCTTCCCGCCCTCCGGCTTTCCGCCTCGGAGGTCTCGGTGCTGATCCCGTCTTGACGGCGACCCTGGCCGAACGTCTCATCTGGACGCGTAGCGGTACAATTGGGGAGGTCGAGCATCCGAGGTGAGATCATGCCCATCATGTTCAACACGATCCTGACTGAGGCTGGCTTATCCCTGGCCGATGTCTGTCTTCTGCGCCACCAGGACAATCGCGCCGACAGGGGGCGTACGCCATACGAATTGTGGCGCGACACACGCCCGGAATTCGACCGCTACCAATCGCGCCAGAATGTGAAGAGGCGACAAGAGCTAAATAGGGGTCACTGGGCATCGTTTGTCGGCACGCCCAATAACGAGACGTTGTTTGTCGGTGTCTACGAGGTGAAGTATCGAGGACTCCTGGAACACGACGAGCGAATGGCCCATAAGAAGGACGGTACCGATAAGGCAGGCAGTTGCGATGTCTATGACCTTACATTGGAGAAAGCGCTCAGCGATCTAATCGGTAAGGCGCTTGTAGATTGGGGCCCGGGCGCTCGCGCCTGGGTTCAGCACGCCGACCTACGGAACAAGCCGATCGTGGAGTTGCGCAAGGAGTTTAAGGAGCCCGGCTTCCCGGGTTTCTTGAATTTCATGGAGCCCCTTTCAAGGCTCGACAAGCTCCCGAAGGACTGGGTCTCGGTTTTCCGTTCTTCCAGAGGCGTGTATCTGCTCGCCTGCCCCAAAACCAAAGAGCAGTACATCGGTTCAGCAAGTGGTGAGGACGGCTTCTGGGGTCGCTGGCAAGACTATGTCCAGACTGGTCACGGCGGCAACGTCGCGCTCATGAGCCGAGAGCCAAGCGACTACCAAGTCTCGGTCCTGGAGGTTGCGGGAACAGCTTCCACGGTGGACGACATCGGCAGGATGGAAGACCTGTGGAAAAGGAAACTCAAAACCAGGGAGATGGGCCTGAACGGTAACTAATCACCCGCAACGTGGCCCGGACACGCTCCTACACCCGGCTCCGATTCAAGCACCCTGCCAGTTGGTTCCGACTCTCGGTGATTCGCGGGCGCCATTCCCGCCGCTACTTCTTGATGTAGCCCACCGTTTGCGCGAACACAATCCGTTGGTCGGGGCGCAGGGTCAGGGCCTTCGTCAGCTCGGGACGGGGCACCCCACCGCGCACTACCGCGCCGAGACCTTCGGATGCGCAGAACAGGTATACGTTTTGCGCGATAAACCCGGCATTGGCGTTGGCAGTGGCGTTCTTGTTGCTCTCGTCCCCATTTGCCATTTTGGAGAAGTCGGCCACGTAAACCAGGTTCAATGCCGCTTCGGCGACGAATGCCACCGTCCCGGTTTGCTTGCGGAGATCGCCGCTCACCACCGGCTTGAGGGCGTTGCCTTTGGCGTCGTATACGTAAGCGCCATCCGAGGTGACCACGTAGATGTCGATCTCCTGCTTGTCCGACGACGAGGGCGCGGTGCGGTGACCGTCCTCGCGGTTGATCCCCCAGCCTGCCCACAACAGGTTCGAAAGCACCTGCGGCGGGAGCTTTTCCGAGGTGAATTCGCGCGTCGATTTCCGTTCCTTGAGGGCCTGCATCAGCGGCTTGCCTCCGCTGGTCTCGGGCGCCGGCAAGGCAACGGGCTTGAGATCCTGCGCGAACAAGCCCGCGGGAACCAGTAAAAGGGCAACAAAGGACCTGGACATCGGAGTTCTCCTTCCTCCGCAGTATAACCGGGGACGCACCGCCCCGCCCTACTTCACGTTCAGCGCCTTCTTCAGCCACGCCACCATCTCCGGTTTCCAGTGCTGCATTTCCGGAGCGTGCCAGCCCGCCATCCCGTGCCCGCCGTTTTCGATGGCGATCGGCTCGCAGCCCGCTCCCACTTTGTGCATCGCGTCGCACAGGGCACGCGATTGCTCATACGGCACCTGGTCGTCCTTGGTCCCATGTATGCATAAGAACGGCGCCATTCCCTTGTGGACCGCGGCGATGGGCGAAACTGCGCGCAGCTTGGCAAGCGGCATCGAGCTGCTCGGCGCCGAAGAAATGAATGCCGCCGCCGTTGGCCGCCGCCCGCGCATGGCCTCGCATCGTTTACACTGAGCTTGTTATGACACGTTGGCGCACGTATTTTGCGATCGCATCAGCTTTCACCGGGGTAGCCGCCATGCTCGCCACCGGTGCGGCGTCCGGCCAATCCGCGGGAGCCGTGGACTTGCTGCCCGACGAGGGCCTGCACGGCTGGACCCGCATTCCATTTTCGGCAATCGACGGCGTCAAGCCCAAGCTGCAATGGCGGGTGGACCCCGCCCAACACACCCTCATCTGTGCCGGCGACGGGGGACATGAATGGCTGCGCTACGACAAGGAACTGGGCGACGTCGTCTTCGAGGTGGACTGGCGCTTCACGCCGCGCGGCGAAGGAGAAACGCGCTACAACAGCGGCGTCGGCGTCCGCCTGTCGCAGTTTGGCGAAATCTACTACCAGGCGCAGACCACCCTCAGCGGCGGTTACCTTTTCGGAAACAACTTCGTGGATGGCGCGCTGCGGCGTTTCAATCTGAGCAAGGAAATGAAAGAGAACCGGGTCAAGCCGGCCGGCGAGTGGAACCATTACGAGCTCCGCGCGCAAGGCAGCCACCTGACGCTCGCGGTCAACGGAGTCGTCGTCAACGAGTTGCCTAATTGCGGCCTGCTCAAGGGCTACATCGCACTGGAGGCAGAGGGGTACGAGGTCACCTTTCGGAACCTGAAACTTCAGGTGCTCCAGTAGCGTTGAAGCTACGTTATCACCATCTTGCCCACGCCGTCGGCGTATTGCTCGTTGATGGAAAACGCTTCCGCGATCCGCTCCAGCGGGCGCGTGTGCGTCACCAAAGGGGCGAACCACTCGGTGCGGTGCGCCAGCAACTCCAGCGCGGCCTCCGATTCGTGAGTCGCACGGCGGACATTGAAAATCGCCAGCTCCTTGCGCCGCATAGGCGAGACTTCGATGGGCACCATCACGGCGGCATGAATGCCGGTGAGGACCACGCGGCCGCCGTTGCGCGCCGCTCGAATCGCCCAGTTGGTGGTGTGCTCCTTGGCGGCGCAGTCGATGGCACAATCCACCCCGCGGTTGCCGGTATCGGCTCGAATCTGCTGCACCACGTCGATTTCATCGGGATCGAGCGCCACATCGGCGCCCATCCACCGGGCCATCTCGCGCCGGTGCGCCAAGGGTTCGATGGCCCAGATACGGCCCGCGCCCGCCACCTTGAGGCAGGCTACCGTCAGCAGCCCGATCGGCCCCGCTCCGAACACGGCTACCGTCTCCCCAATCTGAACCGCCGCGAATTTCATGGAATGCATGGCCACCGCCAGGGGCTCGAACATCGAGGCAACCTCGAACGAGAGGCCCTGCGGAATGGGAAACAGGTTGGGGACCGGCAGATTCAGGAACTCGCGGAAGAAACCTGGATATCCCGAATTGCTGAGGAAACGGATGTTGGCGCAGATATTGTGACGGCCGGTGCGGCAGAATTCGCAATGGTAGCAGTAGAGGGCGGGCTCGAGCGCGGCGCGGTCGCCCGGCGACCAGCCGGTTACGCCGGCGCCCGTCTTGACGACCATGCCCGAGGGCTCGTGGCCCAGCACCATGGGGTACAGGTTCGCCATATCGCCGACCCCGCCCTCCAGATATGAGTGGAGGTCGGAGCCGCAGAGGCCCACGGCTTTCACCCGCACCTGCACCTCGCCCGGCCCGGGTTCTTCGATCTCGTGTTCCGTCAAGCGCATTTCGCGCGGCGCAATCAGTTCGGCAATCAGCATCTTCACTCATTGTAAGATAGCCATAGATGCTCAGTTTCCGCGAGTTCGGAGCCGGACCGGATCCTTTCGGCCGCAAGTTCCAGGTGATGTTCAAATGGCTGCAAACCGCCATCTCGCTGCGGAACGCCGACACGGTGGATGTGAAGTTCATTCTGACCGATGAGAACGGCGGGCGGACTGAAAAGACCATCGCGCTTCCCCACGCCAGCCTGCTCGAGGTGAGCCGCGAGACCGGCCGCAACATGGACGACCCCTGGTGCGCGCGCCTGGCGGTCCTGCACCTGCTGCACGTGGTGGAGACCGGCGAGGACATGGAGAAAGACCTCGTCACCGTCCTGCCGGCGGACCTTAAGCGTTGCGCCGGCGAGCTGGCACGCACGGAAAAATCCGAAACGCACGCCGGGTGATTCGATTCACCACAACTGGCGGATGCGCGCCCGATTTTTCATCGGAAATTCATGCTTTTGTAACATTTCTCCGCTAACTTGGAGCGGAATGACCGTGGGCAGCACCGGTATAATTGAGTTATGGACACAGACGATTCGCTAAACACTGCAGTAGTTGTCGGCGACGATGGCGGGGCGGTCCTGAAGGAAGTTTCAGCCACGCTGGAGAAGGCCGGATTTGTGGTGGTGACGGCATCGAACGGCCGGGCGGCGTTGGACCGCTGCCGGGGGCAACATCGACCCGTGGACTTAGCGGTAATCGATATAGCGGCAACAGGAATCAGGCCGCTGGAGGTGGCGAAGCAGTTGCACGAAATGTCCCCGCGTGTCCGAATGCTGTTCCTTTCCGACGGCAACGCAGAGACTTTCCCGGAAACCGAATCGTCCGGACACGTTCGCCGATTCTTACCAAAGCCATTTCGGAGGTCTCAGTTCCTGGGACGGGTTCTCGAAATGATGGATCAGCCGAGAGCTCTAAGCGCCTGAGGCTGCCGGCTCCGGCCTGCGTATCAAACTTTTTCGGCCTCTTCGGCGTGGTGCCGGACGTCGACTCCTTTGATCAGGAAAACAACGTCCTCCGCGATGTTGGTCGTGTGGTCGCCGATACGCTCCAGGTTGCGGGCCACGAATATTAGATCGACCGCGGCTGGGACCACGCCCGGGTCGCGCTGCATGGTCGCCAGCAATTCCCCGTAAACGGCATCGCGCAGATGATCCACCTCATCGTCCGCCAGCAGCACCGAGCGAGCCAGCGATTCGTCTCCATTGACGAATGCGTCGAGGCACTTGAGCAGCATGGATTGGACCAGTGACGCCATTTTGGGAATATCGACCATCGGCTTGACCAGCGGATGGTGCATCAGGGAGAGCGACCGTTCGGCGATATGCTGGGCCAGGTCGCCGATACGCTCCAAATCGGTGTTGATCTTGAGCGCGGAGGTGAGGAAACGCAAATCCCTGGCCACGGGCTGCTGAAGCGCGAGCAGCCGCGTCACCATGCCGTCGATTTCCATTTCCATGCGGTTGATTTTCGGCTCGTCCCGAATCACCTGCTCGGCGAGTTCCCTGTCTTGATCGACCAGGGAGCGGACGCTGCGGCTAATAGCCGACTCCACCAGCCCAGCCATTTCCAACAACTTGTTGTTCAGGTTTTCGAGTTCAGCAATAAAATGACGCAAGAACTATGCCTCCCTTACCGGACTGGCTCTAACCAAATCTTCCGGTGATGTAATCTTCCGTCTCCTTGCGCGAGGGGTTCTTGAAAATTACATCCGTCTGGTCGTATTCTATCAGGCGGCCAAGCAGGAAGAAGCCGGTGAAATCCGCGACTCGCGCGGCCTGTTGCATGTTATGGGTCACGATCACCATGGTGCACTGGTCTTTCAGGCCGAACATAAGCTCCTCAATTTTGGCCGTGGCAATGGGATCCAAAGCGGAGCACGGTTCGTCCAGGAGCAGGACCTCGGGATTGACGGCGAGCGCCCGGGCGATACACAGCCGCTGCTGCTGGCCCCCCGACAAAGCGTAGGCCGAGTCGTGCAATTTGTCTTTCACTTCTTCCCATAGCGCGGCGCGCTTCAAACTGTGCTCGACCTTGTCGCGCATTTCTCCCCTCGAAGCCATCCCATTAATGCGCAGCCCGTAGGCGATGTTGTCGAAGATCGATTTGGGGAAGGGGTTGGGCCGCTGGAAGACCATGCCCACGCGCCGCCGCAGGCTGGTGACGTCCAACTCGTTGACATTCTCGTTATCCAGCAGGACCTGGCCTTCCAGGTGCGAATTGCGAATCGTGTCGTTAATGCGGTTGAGACTCCGCAGGAACGTGGATTTGCCGCAGCCCGACGGGCCGATCAGCGCGGTAATCCGGTTGGCGTGCATGTCCAACGAGATGTCATACAGCGCCTGGAAAGAGCCATAGAAGAAATTGACGTTGGTGGCACGCAACTTAGGACCTGCACTTGGCGTTGGCATTGGCACGGCAGTCCCTTTTAGCCGCCGTGCGGCGGGCTGAGAAGCGGATTCGGGTACCATGTTCATAAATTTCAGACTGCTAGGCACGGGGAACGGAAATACCTCGCGCCAGCACCAGACGAGCGGCGATGTTGGCGATTAAGACCATGCCGATCAGCACCAGTCCCGCCGCCCAGGCCTGGCGATGCCAATCCTCGTAAGGGGCAATCGCATGACTGTAAATCATGACCGGCAAAGAAGCCGTCGGCTGGGTGATTCCTCCGCCCCAAAACTGATTGTTGAATGCCGTAAAGAGCAGAGGAGCGGACTCGCCGGAAATGCGTGCGACGCCAAGGATCATGCCAGTCAGAATTCCCTTACTGCCGGCGGGCACTACCACCGTGGCGATGGTCTTCCATTTGCTCGCTCCTAGCGCCAATGCGGCCTCGCGGAGCGAAAGCGGGACTTCTCGCAGAAACTGCTCCGTCTGGCGGGTCACGATGGGGATCAGCATTACGGCGAGGGCAATCGACCCAGCCAGACCGGAGAACGACCTGGTCGGGACCACTACCAGACCCCAAGCCAGGAGACCCACTACGATGGACGGAATTCCGTTCAGCAGATCGGCAACGTAACGAACCAGCGGACAGAACATCTTGTCTTCGAACTCAGACAAGTAGATGCCCGCCAGAAACCCGACCGGCAGCCCGATCAGAGCCGCCACGCCCACGATTTCCAAGCTTCCGACAATCGCGTTGGCCATGCCACCGCCGATTTCGCCGGGCGGAAACGGCAGCTTGGTGAAGAAATTCCAATCCAGCGAACGGCCGCCGTAATAGACCAGGTATCCGAGAATGAGGAAGAGACTGGAGACGGCGAGCACAGTGAATACGCCGGTCACGCTGAGCATCACGGCGTTGACGGACTTGCGCCAGATTAAATTCCCGCCCATCATCGCTTGGATCCCTTTCGGGTGGTCGCTACGATCATCAGCCGCGCCACGCCGTTAATGATAATCGTGAGCAGAAACAGGACCAGTCCAAGCTCAATCAGGGCGGACTGGTAGACTTTCCCGGTTGCCTCGGAGAACTCATTGGCGATCACGGCCGCAATCGAATAACCCGGTGCAAAGAGGGAGGCCGCGATCTTCGGATCGTTTCCGATCACCATGGTGACCGCCATCGTCTCGCCCAATGCGCGCGCCAGACCGAGAAAGATGGATCCCAGAATCCCCAGCTTGGCGTAGGGCACGACGATCTGCCAGGTGCTCTCCCAATGGGTAGCTCCCAACGCGAGCGCCGCTTCTCTTTGCTCTCGCGGCACGGCCAAAAGGGCCTCCCGCGACACTGAAATGATGAAGGGAACGGTCATGACCGATAGGACTATCCCGGCGGTTAGAAGCCCGAAACCATACACGGGTCCCTTGAACCATGGCAGAAACCCGAGCGTCGACTTCAGAAACGGCTCGCCGTAGGTTCGCATCAGCGGCACTACGGTGAAAAGAGCCAGCAGGCCGTAGATGACGCTTGGAATCGCGGCCAGAAGCTCGATCAGAAAGGTCAGTGCGTTGGAGATACCGGCGGGCGCCAGTTCCGAGAGGAAGATGGCGGAGCCTAACCCCAAAGGCACGGAGATCAGAAGGGCGAGAATTGAGGTGACGACGGTGCCATACACGAACGGCAAAGCGCCGAATTGTTCCGTCACCGGGTTCCAGGTGCTCGTAAAGAGGAAAGCGAAGCCGAACTTATGGCGGGTCGGCGCGGATTGGGTCCACAACTGCCACACCAGCAGGAAGGTAATCAGAATGATACTCGCGGCAAAAGCGAGCGTGATCAGACGGGCGACAATGTCGCCCGTCTGAGTGGTGCGCCGCCGGATGGCTGTCGTCTCTGCAACTGCCGGAGTAGCCATATCGCCACGTCGAATTCGCGATTACTGAATCTTCGCGATCTGCTTGATCTCCTTGGCAATCACTTCTTTGGGCAGCGAAGCATAGGAGAGACCGGCCGCGTACTTCTGACCATCGGCCAGCATCCACTGCAAGAATCCCTTGATCGTCTTGGCTTTGGCCGCATCCGGAATGTGGCTGGGAATCAAAAGCCACGTGAAACTAGAGATGGGGTACGCGTTCTTTCCCGCGGCGTTGGTGATCGAAACACGAAAATCGTCCGGCATGTTCTTGGCCGCGGCCGCGGCGGCGTCGGTAACAGTGTTGAAATCGGCTTTGACGAAACTGCCGGATGCGTTCTTCACACTGCCATAGGCCATTTTGGTCTGGACGGCATAGATCAGTTCCACGTAGCCTATCGAGTTGGGGGTTTGCTTTACCGTACCTGCGACGCCTTCGTTGCCCTTTCCCCCGAGGCCCAGCGGCCAGTTCACGGAAGTATTCGCTCCCACCTTGCTTTTCCAGTCGGGGTTGACTTTGGAAAGGTAGTCGGTCCAGACGAAGGTCGTCCCGCTGCCGTCCGAACGATGCACAACCTGGATGTCCTCGGCAGGAAACTTGACGCCGGGATTGTCCTTCGCCAAGCGCGGATCGTTCCATTTCGTAATGGTGCCCACGAAGATTCCGGAGAGCGTCTCGGGTGTGAATTTGAGATCCTGCGTGACACCGGCGATATTGTAGGTGGGCACCACGCCTCCCAACACGCTCGGGAAATGGAGAGGCTTCACCGTTAACTTGGAAATTTGCTCGTCCGTCATCGGCATATCGGACGCGCCGAAATCCACGGTCCCGGCGGTCAGTTGGGCGATGCCGCCTCCCGAACCGATGGATTGGTAGTTGACCTGCACGTCGGCGTGCATCTTGTGGTACTCGTCAAACCACTTCTGATAGATCACGGCCGGGAAGGTGGCTCCCGCGGCATTGATCCTCTGTTGGGCCGCCGCAAACGGGGGGGCCACCGCCATCAGGCCAGCCAGGGCCAATGAAATCTTTGTTAGCTTCATTTGTGTTTACCTCATTTTCCCATTCAATTATTACAATTCGGTTACTGAACCCCGGGATCGCGGCTACTTGATCGTTGGAGCGCTGCCCGGGAGCGTGTACCGCACGTTAAAGTAGATTGTATTGTCGTGCGTGCCCTTGGGGGCGTTCAGGGCGACGTACCAGGGAAGGCGCATCAGGTATTCGTACTGGCCCATCAGGTTGATCGCGCCGTACTTGGCATCTTTCCAAATGGTCTGATTGAAGCCGAAAGTGATTTCCTGAATGGAGCGGTTCTGGCTGTTGGCTGCGCCCCGGTATCCGTAGCCGATCAGGCTGGTGCCATTGGCGTCGAACGCCACATTGCGGCCGATATAATCGCCGCTGTAGTAGGCATAGAGCAGCGTGTTCTTGAACGTTCCTTCCAGGCCGCTAATCCAGCCATCGGCACGAAGCGGGCTGAGAGATCCGTCTGCGCGGACGATGATATCCGGGGCCGCGCCAAAAAGGTAGCGGCCTTCACCGTCGCTCAACAGTCCCGAGGCGACGAAGCGGACATTGTTCGTGACCCCCGCATTGAGGCCGAAGGTCAGCCCCTCGCCGGTCGTGGTGTGGCCCGACCAGGGCGCCGCGAGCGTGGACGTCTTGAAGCTGCTCAGGATGCCTCCGACTTCGAAATGGAAGCGCGAGCTGGGATCGAATGCCGCCTTGGCAATGAAGTCCGGCGTCAGGGTAGGCGATTGCAGATAGGCTGCGCCACTGATATTGCCGGCCGAGTCGACCTGCGTGGGCACCAGCCCGCTGAGGGCCGACGGCAGCGTAATCGCTCCACCACCGCCCGAACCACCGATGTACTGGTCGGCTTGCTCCACGGAGAGTCCGAAATTCACCTTGTCCTGCGGACCGTGGAAAAGGACACGCAGACCGGGCTGGCGCGTCCAGGTGAGGCCCGCGATGTAGTTGATGTCTATAACCTGGCTATAGAACAGATCGCTCGGCAGCGCTGACAGGCCCTTGCGGTTGGGCACCAGCATACTCCAACTCTGTCCAGCAAGGAACTCAATCGCGCCCTTGCGGACATCGACCCAGTACAGACGAAGGCGGGGAACGATGGCGCCGTTGCTAACAGCCAGGGAAGTCGAGCCGCTGGTTCCGTTGAAGTCGAACTCGTTATAGCCGATGAAATGGGCGCCCTTCCAGTTGCCGTCGATGCGGAAACCGAGACGCGAGTTCTGGTTGCTGAAATGAAATTCCGACAGGTTGCCCTGGACGGTGTTGTTGTAAGGAACACTGCCGAAGTTGCTGCCCATCGAGCTCGCCGCGTCCTTGTCGCGCCAAAACGTGGTGAAGTCCATGAAGCCGACCGGCATGATGGTGGCATTGCCGATTCTGAGTTGCAGGGGGGAGGACTCTTCGGCGGGGGCCTGAGCCGCAGCCTGCGCCTGCGCCTCCGGCGGGCCGGCCAAGGGAGCCGGGCTCGGCGGCGGCGGCGTTGCGACCGGCAGAGCCATGGGGGTGGTGGAAGCAATCAGCCGATCGGGAGGGGTGGCGTGCTGCTCCACCTGATCCGCGACCGGAGTTGCCATTCCAGCCTGCTCCAGCATCTTACGCTGCGCGGCCAACGCCGCCATCAACTGTTCGATCTGCTTTTGCTGCTGATCGAGCTGGGCTTTTAGTTTTGCGATATCAGCCGGCGTGGCCGCGGCGGGTGCCGGGCTGGCGGGAGACGTTGCCGGATCTGCGGCCCAGCCAGGGACCAGCAGAACCGCCGCCATCGACAGGCATACAAACATCTTTGTACTGGATCTCATCGTTTGACTAACCTCCTTGGAGAGAGAGTGGATGCAATTAGGTCTTCCAGCTCCCACTGCCGACCTCAAGCGGAGCGCACCGGGAGCGCAGCCTGCATAACAACTCCTAAATTGGGAGCCAAGCGCCGAGAATACTAGAGGATTGTTATGTTTCGATGACTAGACTGTTAAGACTTACCTTGCGGACGCGAACATTGGGGCAGCAGTACTATGAAGGTTGAGCCTTTGCCGAGTTCGCTTTCGACGGCCACGGTCCCACCCATTTGTTCGACTGCATGTTTAACAATGGAAAGGCCCAGGCCGGTGCCACCCACCTGACGGGAGCGCGCTTTGTCGACGCGGTAAAAGCGTTCGAAGATGCGGGATAGATCCTCCGCCGGAATTCCGACCCCGCTATCGGAAACCCGGATCTCGATTCGATTCCCAGACCGGTCGTACACCTGGACATGCACCTCGCCGTTCGGTTTATTGAACTTCACGGCGTTATCCAATAGGTTCATGAGCGCCTGTTCCAGACGAATCCCGTATCCCGACAAGTACAAGTCCGGGATCGGGTCGGCTCGGAGATGCACGTTCATCAAATGGGCTGCCGGTTCGATTGCCCGGATCGCGCCGCACAAGACATCGTTAAGTGAGATCGGGCCGGGTTGGGCGCCCGGCCGGCCGGACTCGAGTTCCGACAGCGTCAGCAAATCGGCGGCGATATTGTTCAGCCGGATGCCGTTCGCCTGAATGATCTCAACGAATTTTCGACGGTTGCGTTCATCCTCCAGGCCGCCTTCCAGCAGCGTTTCCGCATATCCCCGAATGGTGGTGAGCGGGGTGCGGATCTCATGTGAAACATTGGCGATGAAATCCCGCTTGACGCGTTCGAGTTTCTCGGTGGGAGTGACATCGTGGAGGATGGCGATAGCGCCGCGCGAGGACGTGCTCGCCAGCGGAACGGCATGAACATCGAACGACTGCATACCGGGCGCAGACAACTGCAGGCGCTTGCGCTGCTCCACACCCGAATCCACGACCTGCTTGACGATCTGGAACAGGACCGGGTCGCGAACAATCTTAATCAGCGGGACGCCCTCGGCGGGGCCATGATTGCCCACGGCCGCAATGAAAGCCCTATTGCAGAATGTGACATTGAGGCGCGCATCCACTGCGAGCACTCCATCGGTCATGCTGGCCAGAATGGCTTCGCGCCGGGTAAGTTCATTTCTCAGACGGTTCACCAGCTCTTCGATTTGCGGCGCCATGCGGGAGAGAGAGCGCGCCAGATTTCCCAGTTCGTCATTGCCGGCGGGCAACCGCGGACGAGGAACGCTCATGTCCAGCAGGCGATCCGCGAAATCGGTCAGGCGATGGATGCGGCTCACCAGCGATCGCACCAGCAGCCACGAAACCAGGATCAGCAGAGCACCCAATACCAGCGATGCGAACCGGGCCGCGCCGCTGGCGGTAGAAAGGTAGATGACAACAACCGTAAACAGGGCAACGGCGACGGCAATCAGGAGGGCTTTCCGAGCGATCGAATCCGCCATTAGCTCCGCCCAATTCTACAAAGCGCCTATGCGCTTTCCGCTTTTCCCTCCAATTCAGCTTGGGCGGCCTCCACGGATTCGTACCGCGGCAGGATCGTGTCGACGTGTGTCACCTGGAGTAAGGTCAGGATCCTTGGCGAAACGTTCGCCAACGCGAATCTCCTGCCGTGGCGCTGGCACGACGCGTAAGCTCCCAGCACCGAACCGAGCCCGGCCGAATCCATGTAGGGAACGCCCGACAGGTCGAGAATCAGTACCGGCGGGTCAATCGTGCGAACCAAGTCCTGAAACTCAAAAAGCGTCTTGAGTGTCAATGGCCCCTCAAGCTTCAGGATGGAGGCCCCTTCCGCTCCTTCGACAATCCGTGTCTCGAACTCACTCATTTCCAGAGATTACGAAATGAATGTTTCAATACGATTACAGGATGGGGAAGCGCGGTTGACGGGCGCCGCTATAACTCTACCGCACGCTTCAGCCGCGCGATCCCCTCGCGGAACACCTCGGGGACGGTGAGCAGGCTCACAATCAAAAACGCCTCCGATTCGAAATCGTAGAAGAAGCCCGGCTGCGTCAGAACGCTCTCTTGAGAGAGCAGTTGAATCGCCCAATCTTCTTCGCTGCGGATTCGCGGCATCTGCACTGTGATGTACCAGCCGCCTTCCACCGCCAGAATGCCGGCCGCCGACCGGGCGAGCGCTTCGCGCGCCACCGCCAGGTTGCCGGCCGTTCGCTGGCGGATCTGGCGTTGCACCGACTCCCCGGCCGCCAGCAGCCGCGCCGCCGCACAGGCCACCGGCGTGCTCACGGAAAGGTACGTGTCGGCGATCCATTCCAGCTTCTCGATAGCTTCAGCGCGCAGCTTGGCCGGACCGCTGGCCACAATCCAGCCCAGCTTCATCTGCGGGAGACCAGCGACTTTCGAAAGCCCGCTCATGGAAAATGCCAGGCACTCCTCGACGCCTGCGAGCGTGGCGACACGCTCCGCGGCTTCGCTCCTTGCGGCTTCCCCCAGCGGGTAATCGGAGAAGACCTCGTCGGAAATCAGCGCGATCCGCCGCTCCCCGCACAACCGCGCAAGCGTTTGAAGCTCCGCCCGTTTCACGTAGGAACCGGTGGGGTTGTTGGGATTGACCAGCACCACCGCGCGCGTGCGTTCGGAAACGGCGGCGGCGAGGGCGTCCAGGTCGATGGCCCAGGCGCCATGGTAAACCAGCGGGTACTGGCGCACCTCGACGGATTCCAGGTTCGCCAGAAACTCGAATAACGGATACGAAGGCCGGGGGACCAGGATGTGGCTGCCGGCGTCGCACAGCAGCTTGAAGAGCCAGGCATAGGCCTCGCTGGTGCTGGCCGTGAGGAGGATGCGCCCGGTTTCCACGCGCTGGCCGCGCGCCGCGTAGTAAGACGCTACCGCCTGGCGGGCCTCGAGGGCGCCGGCGGGCGAAGGCTCGTAGAGCAACATGCGCGGGTCGTCGAACGCGCGCACAATTTCCGGCGGGTACTCGAGGCCGGCGCGCGTAGGGTTGGATTCGGTGAGGTCCAATATGCGCGCCCCATCCCGGCGCATGGCCCCGAGCGCCTGGGTGAGGCGGTTGGTCCGGAAATCCCAGTGGAAGCGGGAGGAAAACATGATCGGCGGTCGAGGCGCGCCACGGCGCAAGGTCCATTGTAGACCCGAGGGCCGCCCCGCGTAAGATAGAGGCTTGGCGTCTTCAATCCCGCTGATCGATTTTCAGAACGTCACCGTGCGGCGCGACCGCCGCGTGGTGCTGGACGGCGTCACGCTCTCCATCGCGCAAGGCGAACACGCCGCGATTCTCGGGCCCAACGGCTCGGGAAAATCCACGCTGATCAAAGTCATCTCGCGCGAACTGTATCCGGTGATCAAGGCCGAGCCCTGGTCGCTGCGCATTCTCGGCCGCGACCGCTGGCATCTGTTCGATCTGCGCAACCATCTCGGCATCGTCTCCAACGACTGGATGCAGATGTGCACGCGCGACTACTCCGGGTACGAGATTGTGCTTTCGGGTTTTTTCGGCAGCGTGGGGATCTGGCCCAACCATGAGGTGGCGCCCGAAATGGAGCGGAAGGCGCGGGAGGTGATGGATCTGCTCGAAATCTCGCACCTGGCGGAACGCGACACCAACGAGATGTCGTCCGGAGAGGCGCGCCGCATCCTGATCGCCCGCGCCCTGGTGCACGATCCCCAGGCGCTGGTGTTGGACGAGCCCAGCTCGAGCCTGGACCTGCACGCCACCCACGAGCTGCGCGAAATCCTGCGCAAGCTGGCGCGCAACGGCATCAGCATCATCATGGTGACGCACCACCTTCCGGACATCATCCCGGAGATGCGGCGGGTGGTGCTGATCCGCGACGGCCGCGTCTATCGCGACGGGCCCAAACGCGATGTGCTCGAAGCCCGGACGCTCACCGGACTGTTCGGCATTCCTGTCGAAGTGCTCGAGCGTGGCGGGTATTATCACGTGCTGTGAAGGGATTCCACGGCGCCTGCACCACGGGTGCTAAACTGATTCTTCAAAGGCGGACCTGCTTGTACCGGTTTGTGTTTCCGGCCCTCTTGATAATGGCCCTGGCGGCTCCAGCGGCTATGTCTCAAGAAGGCCAACTCGACGCCAGCCCGGGGCTTTTCACGGTGATGGCCGCGATCAATGCCGTCGGCTATTCGGCCGACCTGTCGTCGCCGAGTAATCACCCGTTGCGGGACGCCATCCGCGCGGAACTGGCCAAGCGGAACATCCCTTCACTTCCGGCCATCAAAGCTATTTTCGACCAGCACCGCAAGACTGACGACACCGCCGAGCTGAGCCAGTACATCTCCCTGGCGCTCACCTTGGGAGGGCCGCCCGACTTCGCTGTCAGGCTGCGCAACGTCGACATGCCGCCGGACGCCGCCCCGTTGCTGGGGCTTTCACCGTTGCTCGCGGCTTTCTACAAGGAAGCCCATATCGAAGACTTGTGGAAGCGGTCGCAAACCGCTATCGACCAATACATCGAGCGGTATCACGGGCCCGTTTCCGACGCCGTGCTCCAGGTGAACGCCTACCTTCGGCAGCAAACCTCCGGGGCCAGAGGCCGCCGTTTTCAGATCTATATCGAGCTGCTGGCGGCGCCCAACCAGATCCAGACGCGCAGCTACGGGTTCGAGTACACGATCGTGATCACGCCCTCGCAGGAGCTGCGTACCTTTGATGTGCGGCACGCGTATTTGCACTACCTGCTCGATCCGCTCTCGACTCGCTACCAGGAGATTCTGGAACGCAAGAAGGGACTTGTCGACCACGCACAGCGGGCGCGCGCGCTGGGCGATGCGTTCAAGGAGGATTTCCTGCTGCTGGTCACGGAATCGCTGATCAAGGCGGTGGAGGCGCGACTGGACCATAAGCCGGAAGGGGTCCAGGCGGCCCTGCGCGAGGGTTACATTCTGGCGCCTTATTTCGCCGAACAATTGCCGGTCTATGAGAAGCAGGAAGAGTCGATGGCGTTCTACTATTCGGACCTGGTAAAGGCCATTGACGTGGTGAAGGAAGACAAGCGGCTTTCCAACGTGGAATTCAATAGCGAGGAGACCGTGCGCACCGTGAAGACCGCGCCGGGCCCAGTGGGCACCCCGCCGCCCCCGCCCCTCACCGGCGCGGCCAAGACGCTGGAGGAAGCGGAACAGACTTACACGGCCCGGGACCTGGACACGGCGAAGAAGCTATACCTCGAGGTTTTGCAGCAGACGGACAGCCAGCCCATGCACGCGGCGGTATACTATGGTCTCGCACGGATCGCGGTGCTTCAGCAAGACCCCGAAACGGCGGAGAAGCTGTTCCAGAAGACCCTGGAATCGCAACCCGAGGCGCAGGTGCAGGCCTGGGCCCTGGTTTATCTGGGGAGGCTTTCTATGGCCGCGGGAGACCGCGAACAGGCGGTCAAACATTTCCAAGAAGCTCTGAAGGTGGAAGGCGCATCGCTCCCGGGGCGCCAAGCCGCGGAACTGGGCTTGCGACAACTTTTAAGGCAGGACGGAAAATAAGGAGCTCTCAAATGAAACGAATGATTCTCACCGGCGCCCTGGCATTGGCGGCTGGTGTTTCGAGCCTGATGGCGCAGCAGGCGCCACCCAAGGTGCCGGCCCCCAAATCTAAGGATGAACTGGCGGCGGTGCAGGCGCTGTTCACTGCGACGCGGAACGGCCCGGATGCCACCATCAAGGCGGCCGAGGACCTGCTCACGAAGTTTGCGGATACCGATTTCAAGGATTTGGCGCTGCTTTCGGAGGCCCAGGCCTACCAGCAGAAGCGGGACTACGACAAGGCGCAGGTTTACACCGAGCGCGCGGTCGAGGCGAACCCCAAGAACTTCCAGGCCACGCTGATGCTCTCCGAGTTGCTGGCGCAAGTCACGCGCGAAAACGACCTGGACAAGGAAGAGAAGCTGGGCAGGGCAGAGAAGTACGCCAATGACACCATCCAGTTGGTGAATAGTGCGCCCAAGCCCAATCCGCAGCTCTCGGACCAGCAGTGGGGAGACGCCAAGAAGGACATCACGGCCGAAGCCCACAACGCCTTGGGCCTGGCCGCGCTGGTGCGCAAGAAATACGATGTGGCCGTCACCGAGTTCAAGACGGCGGCGGATGGCGCGTCTCACCCCGAGCCGGCTTACCAGGTGCGCGAGGCGTCGGCGCTTCAGTCGGAGGGCAAGAACGACGACGCCGTCGCCATCTGCGACAAGATCATGGCCGATCAGCAGGTTGCTCCGCAGATCAGGCAGGTGGCCCAGGCGATTCGCGCCCAGGCGATCAAGGCCGGCGCGAAGAACACCAACCCTCCGCCTGCTGCTGCAGCTCCGGCTGCTGCAGCTCCGGCCTCTCCGCCCCCAGCCGAGAAGAAGCAGTGATCTTCCGTACATGGGCGCGGAGCCGGCATCGCTGGAGCTGAGAATCGGTTACCAGTTCTCTCACGCGGAGCTGCTGCGCCGCGCGCTTACCCACAGTTCGCTCGCCAACGAATCCCACATGGGCGTCAGTTCTCCTTTGAACGACAACGAGCAGCTCGAGTTTCTGGGCGATTCGGTGCTCGGGTTTCTCGTTGCCGAGGCCCTGGTCCGGCGCTTTCCCCATTACCGCGAAGGCGAACTTTCGCGGCTCAAGGCCCACCTGGTGAGCGCGGCGCATCTCCACGGAGTGGCGCGGCGTCTCGATCTGGGCGGCTATCTGGAACTGGGCCGCAGCGAGGAGATGAGCGGCGGCCGCGCCAAGAAGACGCTGCTGGTGAACGCGCTCGAAGCCATCATCGGCGCGATTTGGCTGGATGGCGGACTGGAAGCCGCCCGGAGTTTCATCGCCGCGCAGGTGCTGGACGCCCCGTTCTCCGGCGACGAGGAAGCGGGCACGGACATCCAGCCGGCCATCGCGAATTTCAAGAGCGCGCTTCAGGAACTGGCGCTGGCGCACAAGCTGCCGCAGCCGAGTTACTCGATTGTGCGGGAGCAAGGCCCGCAGCACTCCAAGACGTTCACGGTCGAGGTGCGGGTGGGGAAGGATTGGACGGGACAGGCCGACGGCCGCACCAAGAAGATCGCGGCGCAGAGGGCGGCGCGCGGAGTTTACGAGCGGCTGCGGCAAGCGGCGTTCCCGGATTCGCCGCCCGCCGAAGATGGAGCCAGCTCGCCGGCATGAGCGGCTTCATGGCCGAGTGGAACCAGCGCCGTGCCGGCGTACTCGAGGACCTGCGGCGGCGGGGGTTCCACGGCTTCCACCTGAAGCGTAAACGATTTCATGGCCACCGCGCCGTCGTAGCCTTCCGCCAGCAGTGTGTAGTGGGTAGTATGTTCCGGCGCGGTTTCCAGGCAATAATTGGGCAAGGAATAGACTTTCTGAAACATGGGAGAAATGCGCACGGATTTGGCGTTCTCCACGCTATAGCATATCCGCGCCGTTTCGCCCGCCGTGAGAATCCCCGCGCTGGCATAGAACTGGAGAATCCGCACCGGCCCACCCGCGGAGTGGACCCAGGCGCGGCGGTCGGACTGGCCCACGGTGCTCAGGCCCCACAGGGCGACCAGGAGGCCCACCGCGCCGAATACCTTGGAAAACGCTGAGAAGAGTCGCACGGTTTACTATTAGACTCCACTATTCCAGCAAAAGATTCAAGTGCCCCGCATCCCGTCGCAGCCCTGGATGCTATGGCCGACCTGTTATAATCACAGGGGTTAACGCCATGCCCATGGCGTTGGCTTCGGCGTTCTGGCGGGAATGATCCTGATCCTCGCTAGCGTCGCCTGACGGCGATACCGTCAGGCGCGCTGCCCCCGGTGAGTCCAAGGCTGCCCATACGGTTGAGGAACGAACATGCGAATGCAAGCTCCCCTCCTCTCCATGCGCGGGGTGAAGAAGCGTTTCTCGGGCGTGCCGGCCTTGGCCGACGGCAACCTGGAACTGCATCGCGGCGATATCCATGCATTGTGCGGGGGCAACGGCGCCGGCAAATCGACACTCCTCAACATCCTGATGGGCTTCATCCAGCCCGACGAAGGTGAGATATTCATCGACGGCACGCCCGTGCGCTTTGCCAACGCCAAGGAGGCACTGGATGCAGGGGTCGCCATCGTGCAACAGGAACTTAGCGCGGTTCCGGACCTCACCGTGGCTGAGAATATCTTCCTGGGCGCCGAACCCCACCGTCACGGCTTTGTCGATTTCCGGCGGCTGAACAACGACGCCGGCGAGCTTCTGAGGTCCCTGGGATACGACATCAACCCCACGGGGACCATGAAGCATTTGAGCGTCGCTTCGCAGCAACTGGTGGAGATCGCCAAAGCACTCTCGCATCGCAACGCCGACATCCTGATCTTCGATGAACCCACCTCCGCTATCGGCGAAAAGGACGCCGCCCGATTGTTCAAGGCCCTGCGCGATCTGGCATCGGCAGGCAAGGGAATCATCTTCGTGACGCATCGCATCAGCGAGATCTTCGAGCTGGCCAACCGCTACACAGTTCTCAAAGACGGCGCTCGAGTCGCAGCGGGAAACGTCGCGGATATCACCCGGGAAGAATTGATCGAGAAGATGGTGGGAACGCCGGTTGACAGACAATTCGTCAAGCAGAACAGGCCCGGGGCCATCCCCCTGCTGGAGGTACGGAATCTGACTCGCGCTCCGCGCTTCGAGGACATAAGCTTCACCGTCCATGCGGGAGAAGTGCTCGGCATATATGGACTCATGGGGTCCGGGCGTACCGAAACCTTGGATGCAATCTACGGCCTGCGCCGGGCCGACACGGGCAGCGTCCTGGTTCGCGGCCGCGTTCTCAAAGGGCGGGGAGCCGGCAAAGCCCTCGAGGCCGGTATTGCCTATGTTACCGAGGACCGCAAGCGCAACGGCCTGGTGGCGTGCGCTCCGGTGGGAGACAACCTGTCATTGAGCATACTTCAGCGGGTCCAGAAATGGGGATTTGTGGATTCCGGCAAAGAGAACCGGTACATCGACAAAGCAATCCGCAGGATGCGCATCAACCCTCCGGATGCCCGGCAGTTGGTGCGGTACCTCAGCGGCGGAAACCAGCAGAAGGTGGTCCTGGGCCGATGCGTTTTGACCGATCCCGAGATTCTCTTGCTCGACGAACCTACGCGCGGCGTCGATGTCGAGGCAAAGAACGAGATCTATCGCTTGATTTCAGATTTCGCGAAAGCCGGTGGCGGCGTCGTCATTGTCTCATCGGAACTGGAAGAGATTCTTGGCGTAAGCGATCGTATCCTGATCTTTCGCAAGGGGCGTCTGGCTACTGAATTTTCCCGTGAAGGCGCAACACAGAAGAAATTGCTGATGGCGGCGGTTTAGGGAGATCCCACGATGAGGGAAACGGCCGTTTTTGTAAGAAGGTACGGCATTATTTTCGTCTTCGTGCTTCTGTGTCTATTAGTGAGCGCCGTCTGTCAATACAAGGTGATTCGCGGCGAGTGGCCGGAAAACGCCTTCACTACCACGAACAATTTCCTGTTGATCCTGTATCAGGTCTCGATCAATGGCATCCTCGCAATCGGCATGACGATTGTCATCATATCGGGGGGCATCGACTTATCGGTGGGTTCGGTGCTGGCTTTCGCGGGGATGCTGGCCGCATCGTTTGCCACCGGTTCGGCGGCCGTGGCGCCCTGGAGCGGAACTTACGGGATCGCCATTCCGGTCGTGTCGGCACTGTTGGCGGGCGTGGCGTGCGGCGCCTTGAACGGATGGGTCGTTTCCCGTTTCAGAATCCAGGCGTTCATAGCCACACTTGGGATGCTTTTGGCTGCGCGGGGCTTTACGATGTCGTTGACCGGCGGCAACCCGATTTCCAGCCTCAGCCCGGGGTTGCGTTGGTTCGGCACGGGCAGACTTTTCGGGGTCCCCGTTCCCATCGTGATCCTGCTCGCCGTCTTTGGCTGCGCCTGGGTTCTCTTGAACAAGACCGTTTTCGGGCGCCATGTCTATGCCGTGGGCGGTAATGAGAACAGCGCCCGCACCTCAGGCATCAAGACCAACCGGGTGAAGATCTGGGTTTATGTTTCTTCCGGTTTTTTGGCCGGGTTGGCCGGCATCATCTTGACCGCCAAGACCGGCTCGGCGCAGACGAACGCCGGCAGTTCCTACGAGCTGGACGCCATTGCCGCGGCGGTCATCGGCGGGAGCAGTATGAAGGGCGGCGTGGGGACCGTATCGGGAACGCTGTTCGGAGCGCTGATTATGGGTGTGATGAACAATGGCCTGGACATCCTGGGAGTGGAGAGCTTCTACCAATCGATCGTCAAAGGTGTTCTGATTGTTGCGGCGGTGATCCTTGACGCCTCGCGGGAGCAGGCGGATGACTAAGACGGATGAATTCCGGGGTAACATGAAAGTCTTATGAAGAAATCGCTTCTTTTGGCCTTAGCACTCTTAATCGTTGCGGGCCTGAGTCCAGGCATGGCAGCCGTCTCGAAAAAAGTGAGAATCGCCATCTTGATGTATGGCAACAAGGCTGAATTCGTCCAGTTGATGCAGCGTTATGGCAGGCAGCACCCTGCTGTAACCAGCGGCCTGGCAGACATTACCTTCTACGATGGCCGATACGATGCCGCCGTGCAGAACGATCAGGCGCAATTGGCAATCAACTCCAAGTGTGACGCCGTCATCGTCGACCCGATGGATTTTGAGGCCAATGTCGAGGTCGTCAAGAAAGCCAAAGCGGCGCACATTCCGGTGATCGTCACTAATGCCCGGCTGGACACGGTGGAAATGACCTCCGAAGTGACTTCCGATGACGTACTCGGCGGCTATCTGGAAGCTCATAGTGTTCTGCAAAAACTCGCCTGCAAGGGGAATATCGTCATTATCGAAGGGCCCAAGGGCGGATCGGGAGAAATCCAGCGGGGGCAAGGCAACATGAAGGCAATCTCCGAATGTCCCGCGGGAGCTGTCAGAGTTGTGGAGCGCAGGACCGCTAACTGGTCCCGTGCCGAAGCTCTCGACCTCATGCAGAACTGGCTCTCCAAACATAGGGGAACCATCAACGGTGTCATCGGTCAGAACGACGAGATGGCTCTGGGCGCCATTGAAGCTATCAAATCGGCGGGACTGAACGTGAACAGGTTTGCGATCGCCGGCATCGACGGCGTGACTGACGCTCTCAACGCCGTGAAACGGGGCGAGATGGCTTCGGTCCTTCAGGATGCCAAAGCCCAGATGCAGGTGAGCATCGATGTCGCGCTGCGCGCGGTCTTAGGAACCAGTTATAGACCGATGTCTCCGATCTGGAAGCAGTATGAGAACAGCCTTCAATGGAACGACGGCCAGAGCAAGCGTTATGCCATACCCTGGACGATCGTTACAACTGCAAACGCCGATCAGTTACTGCAAGCCCGTAAGTGATCTCTTATGATCCCGTACCTGGTGGAGAACATATGGATAGAGACCTCGTGATCGGGTTGGATAGCAGTACCTCAGCCACCAAGGCCATCGCCTGGACACGAGATGGCCGGCCCGCCGGCGAAGGGCGCAGTCCGATTGCGCTGGCGAGCCCGGCTCCCGATTGGTACGAACAAGATCCGGAGGATTGGTGGAGATCGGCTTGCGTTGCGCTGCGAAGTCTGCTAGAGCGGATCTCGCCCGGGCGGATCGCCGCACTCGCCATTTCCAACCAGAGAGAGACGTTCGCCCCTCTGGCGGCGGATGGCAGTGCAGTGCGCCCGGCAATCGTGTGGCTGGACCAGCGCTGCCGCGACGAGGTGAGCTGGCTGAGCGGGCAGGTGGGCGAGCGCCGAATCCACGAGATCTCGGGAAAGCCCGTCGATATGGCTCCGGTTGCCTATCGACTCGCCTGGATGCTGCACCACGAGCCCGCCGCGTACGCCCGGACAGCCACCTTTGTGGATGTGCACGGATATCTCACATGGCGGCTTACCGGCCGGTTCAAGACCAGTTGGGCAAGCGCCGATCCGCTGGGGCTTTTCGATATGCAGGGCCGCGTCTGGTCCGGGGAGATTCTGCGGGCCCTCGATCTGGAACCCGGGCGATTGCCCCAGACCGCCGCTCCGGGAACCGTGATCGGCTGCGTGAACGAAAGTGGAGCGCTGGCTACCAGTGTCCCGGCCGGCACGCCTTTAGTGGCTGGCGGAGGCGATGGACAAGCCGCGGGCCTGGGCGTCAATGCGCTGACGCCGAACCGCGCCTATCTCAACCTGGGAACCGCGGTGGTGGCTGGGATACATTCCAGTGAGTACCGCATTGGGCAGGCGTGGCGCACCATGGGAAGCTGCTCCGGGGAGGGATATTACTATGAGACAAGCCTCCGAAGCGGCACCTTCCTGATCGATTGGTTCCTGGATAACTGTGGGGGCGGGAACGACGGAGGCGAAGCCCGCCAGCGTCTCGAGGCCGAGGCAGCCAGCGTGTCCATTGGCAGTGGAGGAGTGTTGGCAGTGCCTTACTGGGGCGCCGTGATGACTCCATACTGGGATCAGGATGCGCGCGGCTGCCTGGTGGGACTTACTGCCACGCACCGCGCTGCACACTTGTACCGCGCGCTGCTGGAAGGAATCGCTCTGGAACAGGCCATGGTCACGGGAATGATCCAACACGACACCGGAATCCGGATTGAGGAATTCGTCGCGATTGGGGGCGGGGCCGCGAGCGACCTGTGGTGCCAGATCATCGCGGACGCCTGCGGCAAACCAGTCAAGCGCTCTCGCACCGTGGAGGCCTCCAGCTTGGGGGCTGCCATGTGCGCGGCGGCCGGCGCCGGCTGGTTCCATAGCGTGGCGGCCGCGGCGGAAGCCATGCACGGTGAAATCACGCGCGAAACCGAGCCATGCGCGCCCCGCCAGGCGCGTTATGCCGAACTGCTGGAGATCTACCGCGAAATCTATCCAAAACTGCGGCAGACCTACGGGAAATTGGCGCGCTTCGCGGCGAAAGAGTGACCATCCGAAATCCCGCGACTACTGGGTCAGCTCGAATGTACCCTTCAGGCGGATGTCGCGCGAAGATGCGCCGATCCACACCTCGAACGCACCCGGCTCGGCGACCCAATCGTCTTTCGCCGCGCTGTAGAATGACAGTGCGGATTTGTCCAGCGTGAACGACACGTTCTGCGCCTCTCCCGGATTGAGCATGACGCGCCGGAACCCTTTGAGCTCCTTGACGGGGCGATCCACGCTCGATTTCACTTCGTGCACGTACAACTGCACGATCTCGACGCCCGCGCGCAATCCGCTGTTGCGCACCCGCGCCGTCACCTCGACCTGTTCGCCCGCAGCCACCTTGGCCGGCGCAATCTTCAGAGCGCTGTAATCGAACTTCGTGTAGGAGAGCCCGTGCCCGAACGGGAACAAAGGCTCGATGTTCCGCTTGTCGAACCCCCGATAGCCGACATAGATGCCTTCTTCGTACGTAACGTGCAGATTGTCGCCAGGATAGTGCCCATAAGCCGGCGAATCGGACCACTGCTTGGGGAACGTCACGGGCAGCTTGCCGGACGGGTTTTGCGCGCCGAAGAGGATATCTCCGATGGCGTGCCCCGCTTCCTGGCCTCCGTACCAGGCCTCGACGACAGCGGGAACGCGGCCGATCCACTTCGTCATGGTCACCGGCGCTCCCGCGACAATCACTACGATGGTGTTCTTGTTCGCCGCAGCGACCGCCTCGATCAGCTCATCCTGACCGGCAGGCAGATCCATTGATGCGCGGTCGAAACCCTCCGACTCGAGACTGGAGGAGTAGCCGGCCACGACGATCGCGGCGTCGGATTTCCGCGCCAGCTCGACGGCCTGGTTGCGAAGCTCGGCACGCGCTTGCGGCGTTTCCCCGCCCGCGTCCTCGCCTTGCATGGCGACCCCCAGCGCGTAGCCGACCTGCACCTGCGTTCCCGCAGCCTCCTTGATGCCATCGAGCGCTGTGACGGAGTACTTCGGCCGGACCAGCGAGCTTCCACCTCCGCCGGTTCTCGCAATCGCGGCGCTCGGACCGGTCACCGCCACCGAACGGATCTTGGGTGCGCCTAGCGGAAGCAAGCCGCCTGCGTTCTTCAGCAGCACGATGCTCTCGGTTGCGGCCGTGCGCGCCACGCCCCTCTGCTCCGGAGTGTCCACCTCACCGCCGCCAGTGCGGGCGTTGTCGAGCAACCCCACCGTAATCATCACGCGCAAAATGCGCCGCGCGGCGTCGTCCACCGCCTCCTGTTTCAATTGGCCGGCAGCGACCGCGGCGAGCACTTTTTCCGCTGTCAGCCAGCCGGCCCCGTTGCCGTCCTTCTGCGTTTCGGGCTTGGCGAACCAGGTTCGCATGGCCTCTCCGCCGGGCATCTCCAGGTTCATGCCGGCCGCAACGGTTGCAGCGGTGCTGTAGGTGCTGCCCCAGTCCGAAATCACAAAGCCTTTGAAGCCCCAGCGTTTCTGGAGCGTCTCCGATAGCAGGAAGGGGTTCTCGGAGCACCACAACCCGTTCACCTTGTTGTAGGCGTTCATCACGGCCCACACGCCCGCCTCCTGGACGGCTGCCCGGAACGCCGGGAGGTAGATCTCGTGCAGAGTGCGCGCGTCGATCTTTTCGTCGATGCGGTGGCGCTCAAACTCCTGGTTGTTGGCGGCGAAATGCTTCACCGACGGGATTACTTTCTCGGATTGTACGCCTTGGATGTACGCCACGCCCATGCGCGCGGTCAGGTAGGGGTCCTCGCCGTAGCCTTCGAAGTTCCGGCCCCACAGCGGCTGGCGATTGATGTTCACGGTGGGCGCGAGAATCATGTTCCGCCCGTGGGCCTTCACTTCCTGCGCGATTACCCGGCCCTCCCGCCGGACCAGCTCCACATCCCAACTCGCTCCCATGCCAATACCCGCGGGGAATGCGGTGGAGAGAACCGGCGCCGTGGTGGCTGCGCTGGTGATGGCTGAGGAGCCGGCCCAGTTGCGCACGCCCATCGGGCCATCGGCCATCTTGATGGCGGGAATGCCCAGCCGCGCGTTGGGACGGCTCTCCATCCAGCCGGCGCCGCTCAGCATCTCCGCTTCTTCCCGCGGAGTCATGCGGCCGAGAAGATCTTCCACGCGTTGTTCGACGGGCAGTTTCGGGTTCTTGTAGGGCGCGTTCTTCTGGGGATTCCGTACAATGAGGATTCCCACGGCAATTACCAACAGGATTGCCAGGAGGGACAACAGAGCGCGTTTCACAGTTTCACCTCGTGATCTCCCATTGATGGTAGCAGAGGGCTGCTGCCTCCCGAGGGGGGCTTGACTCTTGCATCATCAAGCATCATAACTATCTCAAAGAGATCTTTATGAAACCGCGACCACTGACTATCGTTCTCCCGCTTCTCTTCGCTGCCGGCATGGCGCAGGCGCTCGCCGCCGCTGAGCCGTTCCGCGATCCCAACCTGCCTCTCGAGCGCAGAGTGGACGATCTGATTTCCCGGCTGACTCTCGACGAGAAGATCGGGATGCTGGCGCAGGTCCAGCCGGCCGTCCCGCGGCTGGGAATGAGGGCCTTCACCAGCTTTACCGAGGGACTGCACGGTTTGGGACGGGTCCGGGGCGGGAGCGTCACGGCCACCACCTTCCCGCAGTCGGTCGGCCTGGGGGAAACCTGGGACCCCGAGATTCTTCGCCAGGTGGGGGCCGTCGAAGGCTACGAGGCCCGGATTTATTTGAAGAAGTACGATGGCGCTCGCGTCGACCTCGCCATTCGCACGCCCAATGTAGACCTGGCCCGGGACCCCCGCTGGGGCCGGACCGAGGAGTCGTTCGGAGAAGACCCGTACTTCGTCGGGAAAATGTCGGTTGGTCTGATCAAGGGGCTTCAGGGCGACAACCCCAAGTACCTGCTCTCGGCGTCGA
>Ga0181538_10000306_pt1 | contig 57490 bp, 45 predicted proteins | sample PEATcosm2014_Bin_40_FD_119773 | JGI IMG/M metagenome (GOLD analysis project Ga0181538, IMG submission 119773) | Peatland microbial communities from MTU Mesocosm Facility, Houghton, MI, USA - PEATcosm2014_Bin23_30_metaG | ecosystem: Environmental > Terrestrial > Soil > Wetlands > Peat | place...
ACGTCCACCATGAGCATCCGCAGCCCGCAATGCGCCTCGTCGGGGCAGGTGCAGGGCTCGTAGGCCGTCTGCGAGACGCAGCCTATCGGGGCAAGCGGGCCGTCTATCAGCCGGACGACTTCTCCGATGAAGATCTTCCGTGCCGGCCTTGCGAGGCGGTAGCCCCCGAACTTACCCCGCTGGCTCGCCACGATCCCCGCCTCCTTGAGCTCATGGAGGATCTGCTCCAGGAACTTCACGGGCAGCTGCTCGTTTTCAGCAAGTTCCGAGACCTGCACCAGCTTGCGATTCATCTCCGTGGCAATCCCGAGGTTGATGAGGGAGCGGAGCGCGTATTCGCCTTTCTTTGAGAGCTTCATGATGGCACGGTTTCAATCTACATTATTTACGTATGAATTAAGGCAAGCCCTTTTGCCCTTCCAAAAGCATCTTACCCCCCGATTGCGGGTCCCCATCAAGCTTTAAGCCGTTAATGGGAAACTGCTAACAAGGCAGGCCAATGCCGATGCCCTCCATGCCCATCGTGAAGCGGATTCCGCGCCCCCCGACGAATATGTGCGATTCGGCCCCCAAAACCTCTAAAGCCGGATCCTCAGCCCGTCGTACGCCAATTTGAAAGGTTCCGGCAAGGTGGCCTCAAGCCCTACGTGGCCCGTCAGATGCGTCAGGTGGGTGAGCCAGATTCCCCTTGCGCCAATCGCCTTCCCCGCCTCGACCGCCTCGCCGATGCTCATGTGCGCGGGATGGGGCTGGGGCCTCAGCCCGTCCAGAATGACCGCGTCGGATCCGCGGGCCAGCTCGATCGCCTCGCCGGGCAGCCGCTTGCAGTCGGTGTAGTACGTGAATTTCCTGCCGCTGCTCTTTTCGGCAAAGACCAGTCCAAGCGTCTGGGTGCCCCCGTGGGGAAGGAGCGTCGATCGGATGGTCCCCTGGGGCAGCTCGAGCGCCTCGGGCATCTCGACGAGCTGAAACGCGGGATACCCGCGGACGATCGGCCGTTCCATGATCGCGTACGGATACATTGCGAGGACCCGGGCCATGCCCTCGTCCGTCGAATAGATCGTGAGGGCCTCGCCGCCCTTCAGGTCGCAGAACCGGCGCAGGTCGTCCATTCCGGCGACATGGTCCGAGTGGCCGTGCGTGAGGATGAACAGGTCCAGCCGGTCCACTCCCTCCTTCAGGCACTGCAGGCGGAACTCCGGCGCGGCGTCCACCTGCACGTGAAGCCCGTCCATGACGACATGGACGGAGGCCCGGGTCCGGCAGTCGCGCGGGTCCCCCGACGTGCACACCGGGCAGCTGCAACCGATCATTGGCACTCCCTGCGAAGTGCCGCTTCCTAGGACGATGACTTCCATGTTCGCACGCCCACGATTGGGCCGGCGCACGCTTTAGGCACCAAAAAAAAGCGCCCCGGCCTCTCGGCGGGGCGCTTGCGAATGTCTTCCGGGGTGGCGGACCGGCTCAGTAGTCCATGCCGCCCGGGGGATGCGCGGGGGCCGCTTCTTTCTTCTCCGGGATCTCGGTGACCATGCACTCGGTCGTGAGCAGGAGCCCGGCGATCGAGGCCGCGTTCTGGAGGGCGGTGCGGGTGACCTTGGTCGGGTCGACGACGCCGGCCTTCACGAGGTCCTCGTACTTCATGGTCGCGACGTTGTAGCCGTAGTTGCCCTTGGCGGCGGCAACCTCTCCGGCGACGATCGCCCCCTCGACGCCCGCGTTCTGGCAGAGCATCCGGATCGGGTGCTCGATGGCGCGGCGGACGATCTGGGAGCCGATCTTCTCGTCGCCCTCGAGGGCGAGGGCGTCGATGACCTTAGCGGTGCGCAGCAGCGCCACGCCTCCGCCGGCAACGATGCCTTCCTCGACGGCCGCCCGGGTCGCGTGGAGGGCGTCCTCGACACGGCCCTTCTTCTCCTTCATCTCGACCTCCGTCGAGGCGCCCACGTTGATGACGGCGACGCCTCCGGCAAGCTTAGCAAGGCGCTCCTGGAGCTTCTCGCGGTCGTAGTCGGACGTGGTCTCCTCGATCTGGCGGCGGATCTGCTTGACGCGGCCCTGGATGTCGGAGCCCTTGCCGCCGCCTTCGATGATCGTGGTGTTCTCCTTGTCGACGACGATCCGCTTTGCGCGCCCGAGGTCGCTGACCTGGACGTTTTCCAGCTTGACGCCGAGATCTTCGGTGAAGCAGCGGCCTCCGGTGAGGATCGCAATGTCCTCGAGCATCGCCTTGCGGCGGTCGCCGAAGCCGGGGGCCTTGACGGCCACGACGTTGAGCGTCCCGCGGATCTTGTTGACGACGAGGGCGGCGAGGGCCTCGCCCTCGACCTCCTCGGCGATGACCAGGAGCGGCTTGCCGCTCTTGGCGACGGTCTGGAGCAGCGGGAGCAGGTCGTTGAGCGCGCTGATCTTCTTCTCGTGGATCAGGACGTAGGCGTCCTCGATGACGGCCTCCATGGCCTCCGCGTTGGTGACGAAGTAGGGCGAGAGATAGCCCTTATCGAACTGCATGCCCTCGACGACCTCGAGCGTGGTCTCGATCGTCTTGGCCTCCTCGACCGTGATCGTGCCGTCCTTGCCGACCTTGTCCATGGCGTCGGCGATGATGTTGCCGATCTTCTCGTCCCAGTTCGCTGAGACCGTCGCGACCTGGCGGATCTCCTCGCGGTCCGAGACCTTCTTTGAAACCTTTGCGAGCTCGGCGACGGCGGCCTCGACGGCCTTGTCGATGCCGCGCTTCAGGAAGATCGGGTTGGACCCGGCGGTGACGTTCTTCAGGCCCTCGCGATAGATGCCCTCGGCGAGCAGCGTCGCGGTCGTGGTGCCGTCGCCCGCGGCGTCGGAGGTCTTCGATGCGACCTCCTTCACCATCTGGGCGCCCATGTTCTCATAGGGGTCCGGCAGCTCGATTTCCTTGGCGACCGTCACGCCGTCCTTGGTGACGGTCGGCGATCCGAATTTCTTGTCGATGATGACGTTGCGCCCCTTGGGGCCAAGGGTGACCTTGACCGCACGGGAGAGGAGCTCGACGCCGTGGAGAATTTTCTGACGAGCGGCCTCGTCGAATATGAGTTGTTTGGCAGGCATAGTAATGGAGGTTGTCTGGTTGTTTTCTTATCTATTCGTTCCGCGCCTCAGGTGATGACGCCGAGGATGTCATCCTCGCGAACGAGGGTGTACTTCTGTTCGTCGAGCTTGACCTCGGTCCCGCCGTACTTGCTGACGAGGACGCGGTCGCCGACCTTCACCTCAAAGGGCTGGACCTTGCCGTCCTCGTCCTTCTTGCCGGTGCCGAGAGCGATAACCTCAGCCTCCTGCGGTTTTTCCTTGGCGCTGTCCGGGATGATGATGCCTCCGCGGACCTGCTCCTTGTCCTCAAGATGCCTCACGAGGACGCGATCACCGATTGGTCTGATTTTGACTTTAGCCATATTGGTTTTGGTTTGGGTTGAAGATGGAATCGGGGCCAGGGGCCCCCGGGGACCTGGAGACGGTTACTTCTTGCCCTTTTCGTCGTCGACGACCTCGAAGTCGGCGTCGACCACGTCGGCCTTCTTCTCGGGCTTGGGCTCGGCCCCCGCGCCTCCGGTTCCGCCCTTGGCGCTGGCTTCGCCCGCGGCATGGGCCGCCTGCGCAGCCGCCTGGGCCTCGGCATAGAACTCGGCGCCCGCCTTGCTGAGGCTCTCGAGCGCAGACTTGATCCGCTCGGCGTCGTTGCTGTCGAGGGCCTTCTTCGCGTCGGCGAGCACGCTCTCGACCTTCGACTTCCTGTCCGACGACAGCTTGTCGCCGGCCTCCTTGAGCGTCTTCTCAAGCTGGTACACCGCGGTGTCGAGCTGGTTCCGGGCCTCGACGGCGTCGCGCCGCTTTTTGTCCTCGGCCGCGTTAAGCTCCGCCTCCTTCGTCATCTTCTCGACTTCGTCCTTCGAGAGCCCGGAGGAGCCCTGGATCGTGATCTTCTGGTCCTTGCCCGTGCCGAGGTCCTTGGCCGAGACGTGCAGGATGCCGTTCGCGTCGATGTCGAAAGTGACCTCGATCTGCGGCGTGCCGCGGGGAGCCGGCGGGATGCCGTCGAGCCGGAACGTGCCGAGTGTCTTGTTGTCGCGGGCCATCGGGCGCTCGCCCTGGAGGACGACAATCTCCACCGAGGGCTGGTTGTCGCTGTAGGTCGAGAACACCTGCGTCTTCTTGGAGGGGATCGTCGTGTTGCGCGGGATCATCGGGGTGGCCACGTCGCCCGCCGTCATGATGCCGAGCGTCAGCGGGGTGACGTCCAGGAGGAGGACGTCGCGCACCTCGCCCTTGAGGACGCCGCCCTGGATCGCGGCCCCGACCGCGACCACCTCGTCGGGATTCACGCCCTGGTGCGGCTGCTTGCCGCCGAGGTCCTTCGCGATGTCGACCACCTTCGGCATGCGGGTCATCCCGCCGACGAGCACGAGCTCGTCGATCTGGGCCGACGTGAGGTCGGCGTCCTTGAGGCAGTTCTTGAAAGGCTGGATGCAGCGCTCGAAGAGGCCGTCGCAGATCTGCTCCATCTTGGCGCGGGTCAGCTGCACGTTCAGGTGCTTCGGGCCCGACGCGTCCGCCGTGATGAACGGCAGGTTGATGTCAACCGACTGCGTCGAGGAGAGCGCGATCTTGGCCTTCTCGGCCTCCTCCTTCAGGCGCTGGAGGGCCATCGGATCCTTCCTGAGGTCGATGCCGTTCTCCTTCTTGAAATTGTCCACCAGCCAGGTGATCACGGCGTCGTCCCAGTTGTCGCCGCCGAGGTGCGTGTCGCCGTTGGTGGCCTTGACCTCGAATACGCCGTCGCCGATCTCGAGCACGGACACGTCGAAAGTCCCGCCGCCCAGGTCGAACACCGCGATCTTCTCGTCCTTCTTCTTGTCGAGGCCGTAGGCCAGCGACGCGGCCGTCGGCTCGTTGATGATCCGGAGGACCTCAAGGCCGGCGATCTTCCCGGCGTCCTTGGTGGCCTGGCGCTGCGAGTCGTTGAAGTACGCGGGCACCGTTATCACGGCCTGCGTGATCTTCTCGCCAAGGTAGGCCTCGGCGTCCGCCTTCATCTTGCCGAGGACGAACGCGGAGATCTGCTGCGGGGCGAATTGCTCCGCCTTGTCGCCGATCTGCACCTCGACGTACACGTCGCCGTTCTTGCCCTCGACGACCTTGAAGGGCATGTGCTTCGCCTCTTCCCTGATTTCGCTGAATTTGCGCCCTATCAGGCGCTTCGCGGAGTAGATCGTGTTGCGCGGATTGGTGACGGCCTGCCGCTTCGCGGCCTGCCCGACAACGCGTTCGCCCGCCTTCGTGAATGCGACAACCGACGGGGTCGTGCGCCCGCCTTCCGCATTCGGAATCACCACGGGTTCCCCGGCTTCCATCACGGCCATGCACGAGTTCGTGGTCCCCAGATCAATGCCTAGTACGCGGCTCATGCCGATCTTCCAAGCAATGCCCGTGCCTCAGTTTCACCGAATGCGCTACAGCTTGGCCATAAACCGTTTAAAATATAATGCCCCCACGCGGGCCCATTCCAAGACACGCCTTTTCACGCCATTGTGTCCCACCCTAGGGGCGCCTGACACAGCCTCTGGCACAAGGGTCAATCCCGGGGAGGCGGGTGGTTCCGGGGCACGGAGGCACGGGGCGGCGGACCCCGGGTTCTTGATAATCCGCCCGACAGGCCCTAAGTGATGTTCCATGGAACTGGAGATCCGGGTGCCCGACGAGGTGCCGGTGATGACCCTGCCCAACGTCGCATTTTTCCCGCAGGCGCTGCTCCCGCTGCATATCTTCGAGCCCCGGTACCGCCACATGCTGCGCGACGTGCTCGCGACCAACAGGATATTCGCCGTGGCGTGTCTCGATTCCAGGGCGGCGGTCGCCTTTGACGCGCGCTTCGAGCCTCCGCGCCGTGTGGCCTGCATCGGCCTGGTGCGCGCGTGCCAGAAGAACGACAACGGGACGGCCAACCTGCTCCTCCAGGGTCTCTGCCGCATTGCGATCGAGTCGATCGTCGGCGACGAGCCCTACCGCCGCGCGCGGGTCCGGGCGCTAGCGAGCGAGCCGGGCGCCGCGCCTATGGAGAATGCGAGGCTCCGGTCGGAGGTTTCCAGGCTCATCAGGCTGAAGCTCAAGCTGTCCCCGGGCGGCTCCAACGGCATGACCGCCCTTCTCAAGTCGGTCGACGACCCCGAGGTCTTCGCCGACATCGCCGCCTTCAACCTGTGCGACAGCCTGCCGGTTAAGCAGAGGCTTCTCGAGACCCTCGACGTCAACCGCCGGCTGGTCCTGCTGCTGCAGGCCCTGAGGTCGGAGATCGACACGATCGTGCTGCATTCAAAGCTGCAGGGCGGGCTGGCCAACGACCAGATCACGGGAAACTAGCGAAGGCATCCCCGCCCGATTTGCCAAATTTTAGCGAGATTTCTTCAAAAATAGTTCGGCTTTTTGCGCCAATAGAGTCACTTATAGCCGCTGCCGTTGAAAGCCATGCCGTCGTCAACCATAGAAAATAGCGGCGCATCGACCTTGACGCGACGCGTCCTGTATGTGGACGACATGCGCGAACTGCGCGAGGTCGCCCAGCTCGCGCTCTCAAGCTCGGGCCACCACGTTGACTGCGTCGCGGACGGGGCCGAGGCGTTCGACCGGATCGCGTCCGATGTCGGCGCCTACGACATCGTCATCACCGACCACCACATGGCGGGGCTCAACGGCATCGGGCTGGTGATCAAGCTCCGCGAGATCGGATATCCCGGCAGGATCGCGATCGTGAGCTCGGAGCTGAACCGCGAGTTGGCCGAGGATTACCGGCAGCTCGGGGTTACCAGGATACTCTACAAGCCAGTTGAGCTCTCCGATCTCCGGGCCCTCGTGGCCGAGGCCTGACCTGGATGGAGCTGGCTGCCGGGGTTGAACATCACCCTCTGATATCGCAAGGACGCCTGTGCGCGCAGGCTCAATTCCGCGCAGGTTGACGGTCCAAGCGAGCCGAGCCCACGTCACTTGCGACCATCCACTGACAGAATCGGGTCGCGGACGGCCCGCTCCCAACCGTCGCCTGCCTCAACCTGGAATAACTCATGATCCTACCTGCTGAGGTTGGGCTGATCGCTCGGTAGGCCGTCGGGGCTGATTCGCGCCAACTCGGCACGGGCGAGCGCAAATTCGCTGAGCACCCGGATGTCAAGGTCGACTGCCTTCTTGAAGAAGACCCGCGCGGCGTCGGGCTCGTTCTCAAGAAGGTGGATCATCCCTATATAATAGAGAGCCTGGCATTCATGACGGCGCCTGGTCTCTGCGGCTCCCTTGTCTCCATCGAGGAGAAGTTCCTTTTCGCTGAGTCGGCCCGTCAGGTATAGCGCGATCGCCTTTGCCCACGGGTCGCCGATCTTTGGCACCGCTGCTTCCAGCCCGACCTGGCGGTCGTCGAGATGCTGGTGCCTAAGCGCAATGCTCCAGCGAAAGCGGACGATGTCGGCGCCTGGCGCCAGCTTGGCGGCCGTTTCGTAATCTTTCGCCGCACCCGCGAAATCGCCGAGAAGATCCTTGGCTAATCCGCGGATCCACCAGGAACCGGCAGGCTTCGCATCCAGCGAAATGGACCGATCAAGGTCGCGGAGAGCCGCGTTGGCATCCCCAACCCTCGCTTCCGCATCACCACGGCTCATGTAGACGTTGGGGTCATCCGTTTTGAGCGGCAGCGCGAGGTCATAATCGGCAATCGCCTCTCGGAATTGGCCCTTCGCCGCCTTCGCCAGGCCGCGGATATAATAACCGAAACGGTCGCCTCCCTTTAGGTTTATGCCTTGAGTAAGGTCCGGCAATGCCCCGTCAAAATCCCTCGTCGCAAATTTCGCGTATCCGCGGTTGATGAGGACCACGGCATCGCGCGGCCGCAATGCAATTGCCTGGTCGAAGTTAGAGATCGCGGCCGCGTAGTCGCCGCTGGCAAGCTTCGCCAACCCCTGTTGATTATACGCAATCGCTGGCGCGTTCCTAAGCGTTGCGGTCCTTCTGAGCCCGATTGGCACAATGACCAAAATGATCGCCAGATAAACCGCAAGAAGCAGAGCGGCCGAACCCGGGGTCGGGAATGCCTTGTTTATTTTCGCCCATGTCGCGTCGATATTAGCCGGCAGTTTCTGCGCAAACTTCATCATACCGAGTTGCCGATTGGCCTTCACTATGGCCTCGCGAATCGTGCCAATCTTTTCGGCCGTCAGCTCGCCCCCCTTGATCCCATCCATTGTCCTCAGGCTATTCACGGCCATTGCCATGTCGTAACTGACCTTTAGGGCGAGCAGGATAAAGATACCGATCACTGCCAACACAAAGGTGTTAAACCTCACAGCCAACACGAAAAGGGCGATCACCGCCAGTATCTTGAAGCCGAGTTCGGCTTTGGGATATTTCGCCAGAAGGACCTCGTTAAGGAAATGGCCGCCGTCCAGAGGGACGATCGGCAATAGATTGAAGCCGTTCAGGAGCACGGAAATGAAGGCGAAGTCCAGCAGGACGCTGTTATGCGTCGTGGTCCAGTAGAGCACCGCAACGGCCGCGGCCAAGAGGCCGGCGATCGGGCCGGAGAGGGCAATTATCGCGATCTTGAAAGAGTCTTGCTCGCTGGGCTCGCCGCTGGCGACGGCCCCAAAGAAAGGGATGAACAGCATCTTCAGATTCTTGTACCTGCAAACCTTCATAGCGATGAGGTGGCCGCTTTCATGGATGACAAGGGCCGCCACAAGAAGCAGCGTGGTTTCGAGATTCCAACGCTGGGCGCCTATCACGAGATACAATGCCCCTGATGCCAGCAACAACGCCACGGGCCCCAACCCCTGTTGCGTCCTCGCCTTCTTGTTATTGATTGCCTCTAGGATCTCAGGGTCAGTCATGATCTTGATCTACCGACGGACGGCTCACCTGTCGAAAGGGCTAAGAATCCGCGAGGACGCTCGTCGCTGGACCGAGTACGGCCATAGCGTTGTCGATAGACTTTGTCAGGCGCCAATGTGTTTGCCCGGCCGCGCCTCCACTACCTCGCATCAGTCTTTGTGGTCGCCAGTGCAGTGCCCGCATCCTTCAATTACTCACACCTGATTGGCGTGTTCTAAATGAAACACGGTACCTTGAGCGCGATGAGCGGATTCAATGCCGATTCCCCTATATCCGGTCCAAAGGCTCGGCTCGCCGGGTGGGGAGAGGCCCTTGGATTGGCAGCATTAGCCGGATTGACCGCCTTTTTCCTAGCGACGTCCTGGCGGAAATGGCCGGAGCCCTTGATCGATTTTGGCCGCGAGCTATATCTGCCCTGGCGCCTTTCGCATGGGGCCTTGCTCTATCGCGACGCCGACGATTTTTACGGCCCATTGTCGCAGTATCTGAATGCCGGCCTCTTCAGGTTCTTCGGGCCCGGGCTAATGACATTGGCGGCAGCCAATATGGTCATTTTTTCCGCGATTCTTGCCTCAATTTACATGTTGTTCAGGCGGGCCTGGGGATGTGGCGCGGCTCTGGTATCCTGTGCGGTCTTTGTCGCCGTATTCGGATTCTCGGTGGTCAATGGAGGGAATTACAATTTCGTCGCACCATACTCTCACGAAGCCACGCATGGCTTCCTTGTATGCATTCTGCTGGTTATCGCGCTTGCGCGATGGCTGGACCGCCCAGCGGTCCCGCCTGCTGCCTTGGCGGGGCTCCTATTCGGGCTGACTGCTGTTCTGAAGCCCGAGATCATGCTATCGGCCGGCATCGTCACGGGCGCCGCGCTGTTGCTCAATCGGATCCAGTCAAAGGCGCTGCCTGTTTCAAACGCTGTCGCATGGGTCGCGGCTGCGGCGCTGCCGACGATCGCTTTCTGCGCCTATTTTTCGGCGCACGTGCCCTTCAGGGACGCCCTTGTGTTCGCAGGCCGGGCATGGATCAACGTTGTGGCGACGACTCGATTCACGAGCGAATTCATCCAGGCTTCCTTTCTGGGATTCGATCACCCGCGGGCGAATTTGCTCAGCCATGCGACCGCTGCGCTCGCTGGGGCCCTGCTGATCGGAGGATTCGCCGCATTCGCCGTGTTCATGGACCGGGTCGCCCGGCAGTCGGTCCGGGTCCTGGCGGGATGCATTCTTTTGGGGGCACTGGCTTGGATTGCCCTGGATAGGATCGACTGGTTCGTCTCCGGCCGCTGCCTGCTCGGCCTCGCGCTCGCCTACCTGCTTTGCAATCTCGTCTCGATCGCAAGACATCCAGGCACCGGTAGGGATGCCGCCCGTTCCGCGCTGCGCTGGATGATTGGCGTGCTCGCTGCCGCGATGATGAGTCGCATGCTTCTAAATGCGCGCATCATCCAGTTCGGATTCTATCAAGCCGCGCTTGCCGGGATATTGGTGCCTGCGGTGCTCATCGGCGAACTGCCTGACCGGATCGGGCTCGGCCGCTGGGGCCGGACTACTCTCGCCGTTCTAACGGTGACCCTGGTCGGAATCGGGACGACCCGCATAGCCGTTGAATCGCAGAAGAATCTGCACAAGAGAGCATACCAGGTCGGCGAAGGCATCGACCAATTCTATTCGTATCCCCCCCCAGATCGATGCCCTCGGCCAAATCGTGAATATCGTGAGCGAAGAGCTGCGAGAAATGCCGGGCAACCGAACCCTGGTGGTCCTGCCCGAGGGGGAGATGATAAACTACCTCGCCCGACTGCAGAGCCCGGTGGCCCCGTTCTTCTTCTTCTCTGCAACCACTCGCAACGACCGCGAGCAGGCCATAGTAAGCGAGCTTCAGAAGCATCCGCCGGATTGGATTGTGATCATCAGCCGCAGCCTGCGTGAATACGGCATCGAGCGCTACGGTGAGAGGCCGGGCGAGGGCAAGCAGATCCTCGACTGGGTGTCATCCAATTATAACGTCACATATTCGATCGGCGAGGACCCCCTGGACCCCAGCGTGCGCGGCGCTTTGATTGCAAGCCGCCAGTAGATGCAACCGCTGGAGGCCGGCGCGCGACGAAACAGGTGCCGTGACTGCCCACGTGCTGATCGCGGGGTCTGCCCCGGTTGAAGATCCCGGGCGTCGCGGGCAGCCCGGGACCACCCTTAAAGCTTTGTCCAATTGGGTTTGTCTCGCCAGTTTGCGTGCGGCAGGAAGCCGGCATGATGCGGCTTCTCGGAATCGAATGACTTGGCTCCCCGCATGAACCGCCGCGATTTTCTCAAGGTCTCCGCATCCGCCGGCGGCTCCCTGCTGCTGGCAAAGGCGGCGTCCGCCGATGCGGTCGCCCCCCCCGGCAAGCCCATCGAGCCCGTGCCTGTGCCAGGCGCCGCAGGGCCGGCGCTTCCGGACCTCTCACCGTCCCGCTGGATCTGGTATCCGTCCGGCCGCACGCTGCCCAACACATTCATCCTTTTCCGGCGCCAGTTTGAACTCACCGCCAGGCCTCTTCGCGCCACAGGCTGGATTTGCGCCGACAGCCGCTACCGCCTTGAAGTCAACGGCAGGCGCGTGCAATGGGGGCCGGCACCCTGCGACCCCAGGTGGGCCGAGGCTGACCCGCTGGATCTGACCGAGCATCTGCAAGCGGGAGAGAACGCCCTGGGTGCGACCGTCGTCTACTACGGCAGCGGCGACGGAACATGGGCCCTGGGCAAGCCGGGGTTCCTTTTCTGGATGGAGATCGAGCACGCCGACGGGCGGCTGGAGAAGCTGGTTTCGGACGCCGCGTGGCGGGCGCTGCTATGTCGCTCCTGGCCCCCCGGCCACCCCAAGCGCTGGTACCTGCGCGCCCTGCAGGAAGAGTTTGATGCCCGAACCTACCCGCATGGATGGTCCCGCCCCGAATTCCAGGTTGATGCCCAATGGCAGGCCGCCATGCCGCTTGACGGTTCGCCCAACAGGCCCGCCCTCTCGACGGACTACCCGGACTACATGCTGGACCTCGGCGGCGGACCGGCCGAAACCCAACTGCGGCCCCGAAGCATCCCAGTCCTGCGTGAATCGATCGTGCCCGCCGACAAGCTGGCCGAGACCTACCGGCTGGACTGGGCTGTCCCGCCCAGGGACTACTTCGATTTCCGCGTCCCACACGCTTTCCAGGCCCGGCGCGAGGATTTGGCTGCCGAGACGGCGCCGGGCCAGTGGTGCGTGGAACTGGACGGCAAACGGGCGGCCGCGCTGACCTTCGAGCTTTCCGAGCAGGTGGTCGGCTGGCCCGGATTCACAATCAACGCGCCAGCCGGTACGACCGTCGAGCTCTTGGTCCACGAAGCCCACACCCCGGGAAGGCTTCCGTTGTTGAACACGCATTTTGATTCGTGGACCCGCTTTGTCTGCCGCGAGGGCCGGAATGATTTCGAAACCTTCGACTTTGAAAGCCTGCGCTGGCTCCAGCTCCACATGCACGGCGCCAAAGGACCCGTGGTCGTCAGCGATGTGCATGTGCGCCGCCGCTCGTTTCCTTGGCCCAACACGCCGCGCATTCGCACAAGCGAGCCGGGCTTGCAGCGCCTCCTTGAAGCCTCCCTCAACACGCTCGACAATTGCGCCCAGGAAACCCTGGTGGACGGCATGGCCCGCGAGCGCCAGCAGTACAGCGGCGACGGCGGGCATCAGATTCACGCCGTGCACTTGGCCCATGGGGAGTGCCGCTTGGCGGCACGTTACCTCGCCACATGGAGCCAGGGCCTGACCAAGGACGGCTATTTCCTGGACTGCTGGCCCGCGTATGACCGGCTGGCGCGGCTGGCTGAGCGCCAGCTCGACCTCACGGACTGGGGCCCCATCCTCGACCATGGAGTCGGATTCATCTTCGACTGCTGGCATCATTACTCCTATACAGGAGGGTTGGACGAGCTGCGGGAGCCGTATCCGCGCCTGCTTCGCTTCGCGCGGTATCTCCAAGGCCTCACCGGCCCCGACGGCTTGCTGCCGGTCGAGGACCTGGGCGTCCCATCCGTCTGGATCGACACCGACGCCTATCGGCAACAGCGCCACAAGCAATGCGCCTTCAACCTCTATGCCGCCGCCGCGATGGGACATGCGCTGGCACCCTTGTGCCGCGCGTTCGGCCATTCAAGCCAGGCCGAGGCCGTCGGGCAGTTTGGCCGGGAATTGACCGAGGCAACGGTCCGCCGGTTCTGGAGTTCGGAGCGGGGGCTCTTCGTCAACAACCTGCCGTGGCTGGCGCAGGAAAAGGCGCCGCGCACATGCGATCGATCGCTATCGACGGCAGTCTTGTTCGACCAGTGCCCGGGCGGCCGAACCGCCGCCGCGATGGAGTCCCTGGTGGAGTGTCCGCCTGATATGGGCCTTTCCTATCCCGCCAACGCCTGCTGGCGACTTTGGGCGCTCGCGAAGGGCGGGCGCGGGGACATCATCCTCGCGGACCTGCGCATGCGCTGGGCGCCAATGGCCTCGGTGAAGGAGAACAACACCCTGCAGGAGGGATGGCATGCCGAGCCTGACACGGCCCAGCAATGGAGTCATTGCGGGGTGGTGCCGCTCTATATCGCCTACCAGGGCCTGATGGGGCTCAGGCCTCTGGAGCCCGGCTTCAAGCGCTTCGAGCTCCGACCCCAGCTAGGCGACCTGGAGGACCTCGAACTCACCGCATTCACCGTGCAGGGCCCGGTGGGCCTGAGCTCAAGGCGAGATGCGGGCGGGCGCGACCTGGTATTGCAGTTGCCGCCCGGCGGCCAGGGCGAGCTGGTGCTGGCGCAGAACGAGGCCGTCGGCCTGCCCGATGCCGCCATGCCTGCGCCCTCCGGGAATCGTCGCTACACATTGCCACGCGGCGGGACCCTCGCGCTTCGCCTTAAGCACACGTAGCCCGGTCAGGGGCTGCGGGCGCCGTCCGCATGCGCGGCGGCAAAAGGAAGCCGGAGGCAGGGGCCGCGGACCGCGCCGAAGCGCCCCGCGCGTGGCCGCCGGGCTCCGGCCGGGCGTCACCTGCGCTCGGGGACGGCCAGGAGGGCGTAGTAATTGTCCACCAAGAAACCCTCGTAACCCTCCGCGGTCCCGTCCCACTTCCTCCAGTCGTTGGTCCTCTGCTCCGCCCCGGTGCCCTCGAATTCCCGGTTCTCGAACGCGCCGAGCAGCGGGAACAGGATCCGGTCGGAGCGCGCACGCTGCCCGACCCGGTTGAAGGCGGCGATCGTGAAATACGAGAAACAGGCGGTCGCGCCGCCGTTCTCATAGATCTGGAAGCCGTCGGCGTTGTCCTCCCGGGCGCCGCCTCCCCACCGCGGCTCCTTGTGCGCGTAGTCCCTCCGCGGCACCGGGACCAAGTTGCCCGGCAGGCCCATTCCGAATCGCGTATAGCCCACTTGGACCATCTTGTCCCAGAGCCTGTCCATGATCCCCGCCTCCTTGTCGGCGGGAACGAGCCCGTAGAGGACCGCTGCCGAATTCACGAACGTGAAATAGTAGTCGTGAAGGTATCCGTCCGCGCTCCTCCACCCCGCCAGAACCCCGGTCTCCGGGTCGAGGAACGTTCGGAAGTATGCGTCGTGAAGCTTCCCGGCCGCGGCTCCATAGCGCGCCGCATCCACGGGAAATCGTGCGGCGTCCGCCATCCTCTGCATCCCCAGCAGCGCCCGGTAGGCGAGGGCGTTGGCGTAAGCGTCCTCATAGCCGAACCCAATCGTGTCCCACCAGTTCGAGGGCCTCACCTTGGGCATGCCCTCGTTCCAGCTCCCCGAGTTGCCCGTCTCGGCGTATTTGATGAGGCCGTCGCCGTTCCTGTCGGTCGCAAGCATCTTGTCGGCCATGGCCCTTAGCCCGGGGTAGTGCGCGCGAAGCCATGGCCAGTCCGGGCGGCCCTCGACATAGTCGTCTGCGGCGATGAGGAGCGAGGGGGAAGTGTCCGCGGAATCCTCGCGAAAGCCGCCGTCGCCCGGAGCGCCGTAGCCAGGCATGCCATAGGCCTTCATGCCGCCGAGGACGCTCTCCAGAGACTGCCGCACAATGTCGAGGGCGTGCAGCCCATCGGCCAGAGGCGGCGTCCGCCGGGCAATGTCGGCGTACTCGTAGTAACAGAACCCGCACGTGTCGCTATTCGTGTTGTTCGACAGGACGCGACGGTTCGGGTTGAGCTGGAGCACATTCAGCCAATTCCTCCGAAATCCGTCGTAGCGGGGGTCGTGCTCGGCGCCGGCCACCGGCGGACAGACGGTCGTCACCTCCATGCGGTATTCGGCGGCGGCACCGGGATCAGCCGCCCCGGGAAGAGAGACCTTGATCCAACCCGGCCCGGAAGTGTAGCCGACCGCGCCTCCGGCCGCGGCAGAAATCACGCGCAGGGTACCGTAGCCGGGCAGGTGAAGGATGGCGGGAAGCGCGATCGCGCCCGCTTGGTTGAAGACGCCGAGGAGCGTCCCGTAGCACACGCGAGTGTCGATCGTGATGACGAGCGGTCCGGGCCGTTGCACCCGAGACCCCGTCGACCTGAACCGCAGCTCCCTCTCGCCCGCCTCCACACGCCAGCCCGGATTGGCATAGGCGGCCGGCTCCTGCGCCAACAGGACGTTCTGCTCAACCTTGCCTCGGCCGAGGCTGTCGACCCCAACGAAGAGGAGCGCCTCGCGATTCCCTGAAAGACCGGCCTTCAGGTACTCCGACTTGACGAAAGCCTCTTGGGCTTCGCCGCCGGACGGATCCGTCGGGCCCGCCCCCCAGGCGCACGCGGGGCAGAGGATCAGGAGTGTCCAGGTGACAAGCGGGCAACCCGCGGCCGCGCGCAGGCGCGGGGACATTCCAGGCCGGAGCATGCCAATGCTGAGGATTTTCATTGGGGTGTTCGAATGTGCCGATCAGCCGTTATTTTCCTAACATCACGGGCGCTTCAGGTATAGAATCTCAATTTCAATAACAAGGCTGCGCGGAATTGTGGAGGCACTCGCTGTTGGTCCTCAAGGGAAGACCGTGCAGTGAACACCTCGGTGAACGGATCTCCCATAACAACACCTTCCTTTCATGAGAATATCCCAGATAGCCGTCACGCTCTATACGGTACGCGATTTCTGCAAGAATGCAGCGGACTTGGCCGTAACGGCCCGGAAAATACACTCGATCGGCTATGGGGCCGTCCAACTCAGCGGACTCGGCCCCATTCCGCCGGAGGAAATCGTAAGGATCATGGCTGGCGAGGGCCTGACGATCTGTGCCACCCACGAGCCAAGCGCCATGATTCTTGACGAACCGGAAAGGGCCATTGGAAACCTGCAGAAATTAGGCTGCCGGCTCACGGCCTACCCTTATCCGCAAGGCATCGATTTCAGCGATGCCCAAAGCATCACTGCGCTTGTGCGCAAGCTCGATGCGGCCGGCGCGAAGTTCAGTGCGGCCGGGCTCACCTTGGGCTACCACAACCACGATATCGAGTTCCTAAGATTCCAGAGCGCGACGGTGTTGGACTACATCTACGCACAGAGCAATCCGCGAAATCTCGTCGCCGAGCTTGACACCTACTGGGTTCAACACGGTGGCGGTGATTGTGTGGAGTGGTGTCAGAAGCTTCGGGGGCGCATGCCGTTTATCCACCTCAAGGATTACGCTATGACGCTCGAGCGCAAACCCAGCTATTGTGAAATCGGCCTGGGAACCCTGCCGTTTAAGCGCATCATAGAGGAAGCCGAGCGGTCAGGGTGTCAGTGGTTCATCGTGGAACAGGACACGTGCCCGGGTGATCCCTTCGAATCCCTCCGGGGCAGCTACAATTATCTCAAAGCAAACTTCATATCGTAACCCACGACGCGCCCCTTCATACACAGCCATGAATGCCTGCAGTGTTGTCTTCACTGGCACGAGAAAGGTTGAGCTGCAGTCGCAGCCTCGCCCAAGCGTCGCCGTTGGCGACATCCTGGTGCGCACGGAGCGCACGCTGATCAGCCCTGGAACCGAACTCGCCCTTTATGAGGGCACGCATTCCGCGCTGCACGACCCGGAGATTCCCTTTGCCAAGTATCCCCACCGTCCGGGATATGCTGCAGTGGGCCGGATAGAGGAGTGCGGAGCATCCGTCGACGCGTTGAAGCCCGGCGACCGCATCTTTTTTCTCGGGAGGCATGAATCCTGGGCGCTGTTGAAACCCCGGGAGGCCATCTGGCTCCGAGTGCCCGAGGAGCTTCCGGTGGACAAGCTTCTCTTCGCCCGTTTGCTGCAGATTGCGACTACGGCGTCACATTGCTTTCGCGGCCAGCCCGAGCGGGTCGTCGTGCTGGGAGCGGGCCTGATCGGACTGTTCGCGGCCCAGGTATTGCAGGTTCTGGGTGTCCGTAAGGTGGTCGTGCAAGATGTCAACGCTGCGCGTTTGGCGCTCGCGGCTCGCTGCGGCATTCGCAGTTGTGCGTTGGGCACGGGCACGAGCCTGGAACCATCCCTGAAGGAATTGGGCGCCCAGCCAGATGCCATCGTGGAGGCGACAGGCCTCCCCAGCCTTGTGCCGGCTGCGCTAGCCGCGGTTCGGAATCGGGGTGACGTCATTCTGCTCGGCTCCCCCCGAGGGCCGGCCGAGATTGACCTCTATAAGTACGTGCACCGCAAAGGCGTTGCCTTGATCGGTGCGCACGAGGCGATGCTGCCCGATCGAGCGCCCACTGGAAAGCCCTCACGCCAGGCCTTGCTCGAGCAGGCGGTAAACTGGTTGCGTGGCGGACAGATTTGCGTCGACGGGCTGGTAACAAACATCGTGCGACCGGAGGATTCGGCGGCCACTTATGAGCGGATTTCCACCGACAAGAGCAACATTTTGGGCGTCGTGGTCGACTGGAGCTGAAAGAGCATGTCCGCACCAGCAATCCGTTTTCTCCCAGCGACGCCATAAGTCATTTCCTGAAAGTTGGGGTCCATTACCCATCAAGGCGGCCCAGCGACTGTGACTATGCATAATCTTGATAGGCGATTCTCTCGTCGCCTCGGGCGTGGAATCTGCCGAGGCGCCGAATCCGTCTTGCGGTGGGGACATGCGCGCAACGTTCATGACGGTCGGCGAAAACGATCGCGAAGGGTTCGACTCTTCAATCGGTTTCGTTGCAGCGCCCGCGATCGGACCTTGCGTGTAGGCGCCGCGCCGCCGTAACAAAGAGGAGATTCATCCCAATCCGACGATTCCATGAGGTCCAGCCTCGCGTGCGATGGGCAGCCCTTGGTGCAACACTGCAACAACTTTTCCGACTGTTTCGCAGCCATGGCATTAGAGCCAATACGCCGTCGCCGACCGCGAGAGAATTTCGGGCCGGCTTGGCGGTGCCTTTGGCGGAAATCGAGAAGCCAGAGATGATCCGACACACCTGGCGCACAGTTATCGAGGACAAGCGGCCCCATATCGACGGCGCCGCGAGTAATCGGGAATTGCATATCCCATGACTGCCCAGGGAACGCTGCGTCTGCGGGAGAAGATTTGCTACGGTGTCGCGGATCTCGGGGGAAACCTCTATTGGAACACGTTCGGAACCTACCTGCTGTTTTTTTATACGGACGTGTTTGGCCTTCCCGCCGCCGCGGCCGGAACGGTATGCCTTGTTGCCTGGCTGTTGGACGGCGCGATGAACCCGGTCATGGGTATGATCGCGGATCGCACGGAGACCCGCTGGGGCAAGTACCGGCCGTACCTTCTGTGGATCAGCGTTCCGCTTACCGTCATGGGCTTATTGACGTTTACGACCCCCCATCTTGGGTCGGAAGGCAAGCTGATCTGGGCCTATGCCACATATGTGCCCGTCATGATCCTTTTCGCGGCGTACAGCGTTCCCTACTCGGCAATGCTGGGTGTGATCTCCCCCGATCCGAGCGAACGGACCAGCCTTGTCTCGATCAAGTTCGTCTGCGCTTACGCTGGCGCTATGATCGTGGCCGGAAGTCTGCTGCCGATGGCCCGGGCGCTCGGTGGCAGCGATGCGGCACGCGGCTGGCAGCTTTCCTTTGTCGCCTATGGCATCGTCTATCTGGTCCTCATCAGCTTAACTTTTTTCGGCACCCGCGAGCGGCTGCGACCGATCCCTAGGGGGAAGGCATCGGTGAAAGATGATTTGCGCGACCTGATGAGGAATCGGCCTTGGATCATCCTAGCGTTGATGACCATCACCTTTATCGTGGCTTCAAACATTCGCTCCTCGATCACGGCGCATTACTTCAAATATTTCGTCGGCTCCCGAAGCGTTTTACTTCCCTTTGCGGGCGGCCCGCGCACCTTCAGTTTTGTCGAGCTGGTCTCGGCCTTTAACGCGACAGGAATGGTCGGGTCCGTTTTGGGCGTCATGTTGCTGAACTGGTTCGCGCGACCCGTTGGCAAGAAACGAGGAATCGCCATTCTGGCGGTTATATCCCTAGCCAGTAGTGCAGTGTTTTACGTTCTCAAACCCAACCAGTTGGCGGCGATGTTCTCCTGGAGCCTGCTTGGAGGCCTTTCCAGTGCACCGCTCTTCGCGCTCCTGTGGTCGATGTTCGCCGATGCCGCCGACTACAGCGAGTGGAGCACCGGGCGACGGGCAACCGGACTGGTCTTTTCCGCATCGCTCATGTGCACGAAGATCGGCGGCGCTCTCAGTTCGTCCGGGGCGGCGTGGCTGCTGGCATTCGTCGGCTTTCGGCCCAATGTGGCCGAAACTCCGGAAGTGCTGCGCGGGCTCGTATTGCTCATGAGTCTGATTCCCGCGGCCTTCTGGGTCGTCGAATTAATCTTGGTGTCCTGCTATCCACTTAATGAAAAGAGACTCGCGGAGATGGAATTCGATCTGGGTGTCCGACGTGCAAGCACACCGGCTGTAGCGACCGGGGGCTGAGGGAAGAGGGTAACGGAAAAATCCCATGCCGTCTGCATCGCCGCAACGACCGGCCAATAATGCGCTACAGACCAGCGAAGTGACGGGAAAAGGGAAGGCAACGAACGATAACGAACTGGTGGAGGGCCGCTGCATCCGCGCTGCGTTCGGTGCAGTACCATGGAGGCTACGGATACGAGGATTCTGTCTTATCCGGCGAAAGAAGATCTCGATCTGCCAGCGTTGACGGTAGAGTTCACTAATGGTTGCCTCTGGCAGAGTCCATTGGTTGGTCCAGAAGGCCAAACTTCGTCAGCCTTAGATACACGCGTGGTTCTGCAATATAATCATGTACAAACCTATAGGACCCATAGTTGCCGCCTCCTTCCTGCTCACCGCGGCACCGGCCATAGCCGCCGACCTCTTGGTCCATCGTGACTTGCCGTACGCCGAGCCGCAGAACAAGCAGCAAAGGCTTGATGTCTACACCCCGGTCGATGGCGACAACCATCCGATGGTTCTCTGGATTCACGGCGGCGGATGGATAACAGGAGACAAAACCGACTATATAGAGGTGAAGTCACGGGCGTTTTCCGAGAGAGGCTTCATTCTCGTCTCCATCAATTACCGCCTTGTTCCCGCCGTTACTATCGGGGGAATGGCTGGTGACGTAGCCAAGGCAACCCGCTGGATTCACGACCACGCCAAGGAGTATGGCGGCGATCCCAACTCGATCTTCGTGATGGGATGGTCAGCCGGGGCGCAGCTGGCGGCCTTGGTCTGCACGGATGACAGCTACTTGAAGGCGGAGGGCTTGTCGTTGCATGACATTAAGGGCTGCGTGCCAATCGATGGCGACTCATACTACGTGGCTTTGCAGATTGATACCTCCGAACCGTCCCGAGCCGCCGACTATCTGCGTCAGGGATGGGGGGATCCGCAAAGCCAGAAGGCGTTTTCGTCGGTCCTGCGCGTCACCCGAAACAAGGGCATCCCGCCATTTTTGATTCTGCACGTGGCCGACCATCCTGAGCCTGCCACCCCTGGCACCCAATTGCAGTCCGAGATTCTCGCCGAAGCCTTACGGCAGGCCAACGTACCGGTGGAGGTCGTTCCCGCTGCCGGGAAGAAACATCTTACGATCTTCACGGATCTAGGGCTTCCGGGCGATAAGCCGACGCAGGCGGTGTTCGAATTCTTAGGATTGCAAATGCGTAAGCCCGCGAGCAGGCCGTGAATTTTGGCGTGACTCACTCTCCTCCGGTGGGGAATTGGGTTGATCGGGCTCAAGACGAAGGAAACCCAGACCATAAAGAACCGAATTCGGGAAGCTGCTCACAATTATCTGATGATCAATACCTCCTCCTACCCTCCCTTTCCCAACTTGGCGGAATGGAGCCGGGTGCAAGCCGAATTTGCCCGGCATCCGCTTGAATATTGCGCTGATTTTCCGCGAATCGCCGCGCGGCACGAGGCCTGGTGGCGCTGTGAACTGGAAGGGCCCCCGCTGGTGCTAGCTGCTGTCACCACCGACCCCAGCGTAATTGGCGGGCGGCGCCTGGAACTGCTGTCCCATCCCGAAGCCTGGATGGCGGCGCGCCTGGCGCAGCTCAAGACAACCCACTTGGTAGGCGACGCGCTGCCCGCAATTCGGGTTGATTACGGACCGGTGTGCTTGGGAATGCTGATGGGCGCGCCGGTAGACTTCATCAGCGACACGACATGGACGCAGCGCTTCGTATCAGATGACTGGTCGAACGCCCGTGACTGGGAAATCCATGAAGATAACCCCTGGTGGCAGCTCTTGGCGCGCTTGCTGAAGCTGAACGCCGAAAACGCCAAGGGCCGCTACGTGGCAATGACCCCCAGCCTAGGGGGGACGGCCGACGTGCTGCTCAACTTCCGCGGCGCCGAGCAGCTGTGCATGGATATAGTGGACCAGCCAGAAGAGATCGCAAAGGCGGTGGAGGCCATTTACCCCATCTGGCATAAGGGGTTTGAACGCATCTGGGGAGAGCCCTTAGCCATGGGGGTAGGCACGATCAACTGGGTGGGGCTGTGGTCTAACCGGCCTTATCACGTTTTGGAATGCGACTTCAACTTCCTCATCGGGTCGCAAGCGTTTCAGGGCCTCTTTTTGCCAGATCTTGCCCGGCAGGCCAGGGATGTGGGGCGCGGCATCTTCCATCTCGATGGGCCCGGTGCGGCCAAACATTATCTGGCGCTGCTCGATAAACCGGAGATCACTGCCATCCAATACACCACCGGAGCCGGGAACTCCGTCCTCACCCATCTGGAGATGCTGCGGCAGATTCAAGAGCGCGGCCGCCCCTTGCAGGTTAATGTTCCCGCGAAAGAGGCCGTGGAATTGAGCCGCAAGCTTGACCCCACTGGTTTGTGCCTGTGTGTCGAAGTGGGAGGAGACCTGGACCCGCACGGGCTGGATAACCTATATCGGGACATTTGTAAGCCGTTTCGTTGATTGGATACCGAATGATAGAACCTCTTGGAGTCGAAAGGGTGTCTTGAAATGCGCAATCGGATCAAACAGCAGGTGGAATGGAACGAATCGCGATCAGCCACCTATATTGATCCGGTAGGTGGCCAGCCTTAAGGTCATCGCCGATCGCGATCGGAAGGACACCTCCCTGGCAAGAAAAAGCGCGCAAATGGAGCCGGCTGTCGGGGTTGAACCGACGACCCTCGGTTTACGATACCGCATACCCTCCCCAGCTACGAGGGAAACTCTCGATTCAGAACCTCCAAAACCTTCAAAATAGGGCGTTTTTCTGTCAATTATTGGCAAGAACTCTTCCAGTCGTGCGCTCGCGCGCTGTGGTATCAAACAGCGTATGACCGTTTGGGAAAGCGCCGGGTAACCGATATCTCAGCGCCGAGGGAGTGCGGTTGCGACACTGAGGCGCTCAATGTCCTTCAAAGTGCCCTGCACATCCGCCGTCAGCCGGCCATTGACCTTTTCTGGCGCGAAGGTAGCGGCTGCCTGGTCCAGCAACTGCTTGCGGTGGGCACCCTCATAGGGATCGGCGGGATCGAGGGTGCCCGCTGCCTGTACACGGACGACTGCCAGGTGTTTCTGGGCTGGCCAGTACTCAGGAAAGTCCGGAACCCAATCCTCATAAGCGCAAAGTAAGTCCCCCGCCCATCGCTTCGCCTGCTCAAGGCCGCCACTCTTCCGCAACGCTTCGCACCATGCGTTTTCAAGGGCCCATACAACTGCGTCGCCATCGCAACAGCCGTAGACGGACTCGGTGTACCGGGTCGTCTTCAAACGGTCTCTCGCCGCATGTAGTTGTGTCGCGGCTTCGGCGCTTGGTCCGCCGGGACCGGCCGATGCCAGCGCGGCAAAACCGTCGGCTATCGCCATGCGATTGATCAGTTCCTCGTTTGCAGGCTGCTCTTTCAGCCTTGCCTCACATTCGGCATGCGCATCCCGAGCCAGCCGAGCCAATCCAGGCCAGTCGCGCAGCCACCACGCGCTCCACGCGGACTCTTCCAGGAAACGAGCGAGGGCGAGCCCGCGATCCTGCACTCCTTCCGGCAGGCTATCGCGGTAAGCCTCGAATCGCTCCTGTGCCTCTTGGAGCCGGCTGCCGGCATCGGTTTCGTCGCCGACCGAAGCTGCCAGCTGGGCGAGATGCAGACTGTTGAACATGCGCGTCCGGAGCACACTACTGTACCCTTTCCGCCCCACAAACGGCTCGAGCAGCGCGTCGTACCTCCGAAAGGCCGCGCGCGCCGCCTCGACCTGGCCGTCCCAGGCGAAGTGCGTGTAGCATTCCATCCGGTGCGTTTCAGCGAAGAGGAAGCGGTAGGCATCGCTCTCGGGAAAGCGTGCCACCAGTGTACGATAGCCTTCGCGGGCGGCGAGTTCCGCCTCGCGGGCCTCTTGCGAGGAAATCGCCGAATTGCCCAGCCGGAGATTCCACGTGGCTTCACCCGCTCGCGTGAACTGCTCGCTGGCATTCGGGTTGTTTGCCGCTGCTGCGTCGAGCAGCCGTCCCGTTCTTTCCAGCGTATCCGGGGCCAGACTTGCCGCCGCTTCTGCCTGCAGCCGCGCGATTGCCGCCAGATTCTCCTTCCCGTCCACCGTGAGCCGGCCTGCGGCCGCCGGGCTGGTCAGCATTGTCTTTGCGCGGTCGGCGAGGCCGATGCATCGGGTCGCCTCCGTCGAATTGCACAGACTCGCGGCGAGCGTCAGCGCCGCGGCCTCCCAGTCCTGCTCGGGCAACTGTGGAACTCGAAAGAGCTCAAAATCGAGAAGCAGCAGCTGTTCGGCGGCCTGTCTGGCCTCTGCGAGGTCACCGTGCTGCACGAGCGACTCGGTCAGGGCCTTCTGGGCAATTCTCGGAACTGATGGCAGTTCCGCTGCCATGTACGCGGTGGGAGCCGCGATCATGATCCCGATGGCTGGCCGCAACAAGGCGATCGCCTCGGGGGATCTGCCTTCATGCTGCGCGGTTACGGCGAGATATGCATTGGCCTCAGCCTGACGGAGAAGCAGTGGGCCGTTGGCCGGCTTTATCCTGAGTCCGGCTTCGATCTCCGCCTGGCAGTCCCGCGCGGCTCCCGCCATCGCCTGCCAATCGCGCAGATTATAAAACGCATATTCCTTCGAAGACAGGAATATGACGCGCTTGTAACACCGCTCGAACGAGCCCTCGGGCGACCGGTTGAAATAATCCGCGAAGTGCAGTTGCGCCCGTTCGATATCCTCCCGGGCCTCGGCCGGTTCACCGGCCCATGCCGCGAAGGCGGCAAGGAACATGCGGTTGTAGATCCAGGTCCACTGCGCCTCATCACCATAGTATCCGCCCCGTGCGATGAACGGGTCGAGCAGCGCGTGAAACCGGTCAAACGCCTTCTGCGCGCTTTCGAAGTCTGGACCGTAGTTGATCAGGTACCAGCACTCCATCATGTGCGTCATGGCGTATTGGTACCGGTACACCTGATCGTCGGGATTGAGTCCGATGAGCACCCGATAGTGCTCGCGCGCAATGCGTTCCGCGTCGAGCAAGGGCTCGGTCATCTTGACACCGTAGCTGAGAGCTTGCGCCGCTATCGCAGCCTGTTCGCGAAGCTTCAGGTTTCCGGGATCGGCCTTCAGCGCGTCGGCGCAATATGCCAGCGTCCGTTCGAGCGCCTCTTTGCCGGCGCTTCTACTGGTGTACCTCAATGCCATGGCCGAGGCCAACAGGCTGCTTCCGGTCGATTCGGGCGGTGCGTTGTCCTCGGGCTTGGCGGCCAGGATTTCCACGACCAACTTGTGACTCTCGGCGGCTGCGGCCACGGCCTCGCTCTGCTTTGCGAATTGGTCCCATGCAACGCCGGCATACCCGGCCAGAAGCTCCGCCAGACACTGCTTCACGCGGAGGTTGTCGGGAAACCGGGAATGAAGTTCCCGCCCATGGCGGATAATCTCCTCCCATCGAGCCTCGGAGATTCTCGCAGCCTTTCTGCCAATCACCTCTGACAGTCTGGACTCGTCCAACAAACACCCGGCCACCGCCTCGGGATCATTGGGATTGTCCCTCGCAATTTTTTCGCGCAACGCCAGCGCCGCCCGTAGGGCCACCTCGGCGCCCTTCGGGTCATTTAGTGATCGCCCCTGCAGGCGTCCCAGCGCTGCTAGGGCATCCGCATGACCCTGATCGGTCTTGGTGTTGCGAATTTCCGGCGGCAGCGACTCATAATACTGGACTGCAGCTTCAGTAGTTCTCAGCAGTTTTTGCAACCCGCCCCGCTGCTCGAGCTCGGGTACCAGGTCGTGCGTCATCAGACCGACGAGTCGTTCCGCCTGGTTTCGGGCGGCATCGGCGGCGCGCCGCTGCACGACGGCCCTGTGGAAGCCAACAAGCGCCAAGCCGAGGCCCATCACAAGTGCCAGAAAGACAGCCGCCACCGCAGCCACGACGGTGCGGTGGCGACGCGCAAACTTGCCCATCCGGTAAAGCGCGCCAGGCGGCCGCGCGTGAATCGGACGCTCGTTCAGGAAACGGTCCACGTCCCCGGCCACCTCTGCTGGCGTCTCGTAGCGCTGCGCCGGTTCCTTTGCGAGACACTTGAGGCAGATGGTTTCCAGGTCGCGCGGCAGCGCGGGATTGAGCAGCCGCGGCGGTGGGGCCTCGGTGTCGAGCACCAGCCGCAGCGTTTCCGTCGGGGTCGCAGCATTGAACGGAGCCCGGCCGGTCACCAGGTGGTAGAAGAGTGCGCCCAGGCCGTAGACGTCGGTGGCCGCCGTGATTTCCGCGTGCCGGCCCATCGCTTGCTCGGGAGCGGAGTAATTGGGAGAGCCAAGGATCTGTCCAGCCAGCGTCGCGCCTTCTGTGCTGCCGAGGAGCTTGGCCAGGCCGAAGTCGGTTATCCGAGGCCTGTTCTCCTTATCGACAAGCACATTGGAGGGCTTCAGGTCGCGGTGCAGGACGCCGCATTTGTGCGCGTAGTGCACCGCATCGGCCAGGAGCCGCAGGAATTCCGCGGCCTGGCGCGCAGGAAGCGGCCGGCCGGCACAAAGCTCGGCAAGATTCCGGCCGGCTACCAGGTCCATCGCATAGTACGGCTGGCCGTCCACCTCGCCGTAATCATGGATCGCGACGATGTTCGGATGCTGGAGCCCGGCCGCGGCGGCGGCCTCTAGGCGGAAGCGGCGCTGCGCCGCCTCGCTCGAGTAGGGGCCAGAAAGCAGGAGTTTGACCGCAACAGTGCGGCCGAGTACGGGTTGCCACGCCGCATAGACCACGCCCATGCCGCCCCGGCCTAACTCCTCGATCAACTCATAGGGGCCAAACGTCCGCGGCAGCGCTGCGCGCCCCACTTCCAATGCGGGTTCATCATGCGCCGGTTCCAGTGCCGACCGCAGCATGCAGGCCGAGCAGAGCCCCTCGGCCGAAACCACGCTCAACGGGGCGCCACATCTTTGGCAGCTCGAGTTGGCGTCCATATGATTCGTGAGCGGATTCCAGCGTTCTAACGCAAAACATGGCCGGAGTTACAGGCTCACCGCCGCAAGGAGGAACCTCATCTCCTCCTCGAGGTCGGCGCGATGGCCCACTGTCTTTCCAACCTCCGCCAGGAGCACCTCCCCGAAGCGGCGGCGCAACCGGTGCGCCGCGACCTTGATTGCGCCCTCGGTCGAGTCGAGCCGGCGGGCTATCTCGGCATAGGTCGCGGCGCCGCGGGCGCCCCACAGAGCCGCCTTCAACGCATTGAACAGCGGCTCCTTGCCGGCGGCCCTGTACTCGCGGTGCACGGCGGCGATTGCCTGGTCAAGCAGGGTCATGGCCCATCTTTGGTCAAAGGTCTTCTCCGGTGAGTCGGCAGAGGCCTTTCCCTCCTGAAAGCGCGACTCGGCCTTCTGGAGCGAGACGAAGGTGCAGCCGCCGCCACGCTTGAGCCTGCCGGCGCGCTTTCTCTCGTGCGAATGGAAGTTCTCAAACGAGGCTAGTAGGAATGTGCGGAAGCGCCCGCGCGCAGCATCGGCCCGCGCCACCGCACCCCGCGCGAGGAAGTCGGCGAAGAAGTCCTGGGTGAGATCCTCGGCGTCGGCCGGCGTCAGCCCGCGGTGCCGGGCAAAGCAGTAAAGCGGATACCAGTAGATCCGGCAGAGTTCCTCCAGCGCGGCCCGGCCCTCGGCTGTCCCGGCTTCTGCAGCCCCCAAAATCAAGCTCCAGTGTGTGGTGGCAAAGGATTCACGAGGGCGAGCTGCGGCCCCAATATCGCCCGGTGGTGGGCAATTTGGCATCACGGGATTGTGTTTTCTGCCTGTATTCAGCGTGCAACGCAAGCCCCGCAATGACAACGGAGTCGGGGAGAAATCAGCTAGCACCAGGCTTTTGGCGATGTGCTCCATGTAACCGTCGGCCCCGAATGGGTTAAAGCATAACGGCGCAACCCCATGTCTTCGGGCATAACGCGCCCCGCCGCCACAATGGAATTCGACCTGCATTAGACCACCAAACCCCAGGTGCCTGTCACCTGAAAAACATAGGAAAGGTATGAATATTCCGAAACAACAGATACAGATCCGGACGTCCTGGCTCAATGACCTTGGGCCGGCGATGCTCATGACTGTCGGCCTCGCAATGCTAGGCGCAGCGGTGCCGTCTGCATTCGCTTCGCCGCCCACATTCTCCCCGTCCACGGAGCATTATACAATAAAGACCGTGGACGCGCCCGGAAGCGCAGGCGCCGGATGCACTTGGATTAACGACGTCGGGATGATTGTCCAGCAGTACATTGACGCCGGCAACAACTTACATGCCGCCGTGTTCTCATGCGGCAAATGGACCACCATAGATGTGCCCGGAGCCGCCGACACGGCAGCGACAAACGCCAACAATCTGGGACAGGTCGCGTTGACCTATAACGGAACGGACGGGATCTACCATCTCGCGATCTGGCAGAACGGCCATTACACGTACATCCCGGACCCATGCCCAGGTTATGTTTTTGAGAGTGCAAACGGAATGAATGACCTGGGACAGGTAACCTCTTATGGAAATGATGATTCCAACGGAAACCAAGTCGCGATTGTGGCATCCTATGGAGAGGACGGGCGGGTCAAGGACATCCACGTCTTCACTTATCCTGGCTCGCCAATTACGATTCCCTTGATGACCAATGATCTCGGAATCACAGTCGGTTCATATTTCGATGCGGAATACGTTTTACATGCATTCGTCCACTACCTCTATGACAAGACGTACTTCAGCTTTGATATTCCCGGCGGCGTCAACCCCCTAGCTTTTTCTATCAACAATGAGGGCAACATTGTCGGATTCTATCAACTGGCCAGCAGCAGCGGAGATTATGCTGGTTTTGTGCTCGAGGACGGGCGGCTTACGGCGTTCGACGTGCCCGGAGCGCTGCAGAGCTGTTGCCAAGGAGTTAATGACAACCTTCAGCTCGCAGGCACTTATCAGTTGGCCGATGGAATCTGGCACGGTTTCGTAGCGACACCTATTGGCTGCAAATAAAGGCCTGCATTTTAAACCCTCGGCGCCCTCGCAAGAGAACTGCAGGCCCGATATAGCCTTCGGGTGGATACTCGGGTCTAGCAGTTGCCTTGTGAGCCCTGAGGAATGAGGCGCCCTGTGGGCGCGTGGCCTCGCAAGGCATGGACTGCCATGAGCCGCGGTCGTGAACCGCGGCTCTTTCGTTAGCGGGCGGTTGCGCCATCGCCAATACCCGTGGTGGTCTTGACCGTCCCTTGACCCCGAATATCCGCAAATTAGTTACGTGCATTTCTGGGACTCCCCCCACCATCCTACCGCCCGTTGGAGCATAAGAAGGGAGCTGCTCCCGGCACCCCAGCGCTTCCTGGGGTGCATCAGCTAAGGCGCCTGCTGCCAGTTCAGGCGCTGGTCAGACTCCTGCTTCAGGGTCTGCGCAGGCGCAGGAGTCATTGACATGGACCGCTGCACCTTTCGTTTGACCGGTAGAGGCGTGGCCGTATCGGGCGTGAGCACCCAGATGCGTTAATTCGGGCCAGCCGCAAGTCGCCTCCGCGGTCACTCGCCCATCCGTGAATACCATCCGAGCCAAATTCTGCCCGTGGTCGTGGCCGTCTTGAGCCAGCCGCCAGAGATTAATGCTCTTCCAAGTCTCTTCGGTGAGGATACTCCATTCGAAGAAATGGTTTTATGCACGAATGGAGCCGGCTGTCGGGGTTGAACCGACGACCCTCGGTTTACGATACCGCATACCCTCCCTGGCTACGAGGGAAGTTCCCGCTTCAAAAGCTCCAAAACCTTCAAAATAGGGCGTATTTCTGGCAATTTGTGGCAAGAATTCCTTGAGTGGCCGCAGCGTGGCGACGAAGTGTTTGAGGCCAAGCAACTCCTACAGGAGCCCCGCCTCCCTGAAGGAATTGGATCCGCGCCATTAGTCCGATCCAAGTGACTTCAAGATCTTTCGAGCAAGGGGCTCCTTGACTTCGCTGTGGCGAGGAATGGCTTCAACAACGCCAGTTCGAGGATTGATCCAAAGCGAGTGAGCCCCACCCTCCCTCTTTAAATAGCATCCAGAGTGTCGCAATCGCTTTTCCAACTCGCGCCGCTTCATTAGACAGCGACGACTGTCTGAATCGCGTCGCCCGGCAGACCTCGCCTGGCGTCGTCGACCCGATCTTCAAAAATCAAACGGATTGCTTCCGTCAGGCTTTCTTTCGCTTCTTCAATCGTCTCCCCCTGTCCATTCGCACCGGGAACCTCTGGACAAATGGCCCAGTAGCCGCCTTCGGGCGCTTCTTCGATAATCGCAGTAAACTCGCCTTTCATCCCTGTAATAATCGCCACCTCTCTTGTGACGTCAACCACGCGATGGGCGCATCTCCGCGTTGCTCGTGGTCTACTAATGGAGCCGGCTGTCGGGGTTGAACCGTTCGCTGACCGAAACGGTTGAGTTCGGGAATTCGCCCTAGATCGTCGCAATACGTGCGATCGCATCGCGCAGAATTCTGCAATGCACCGCTGACTGCGGAGACAATAATTCAGATCTACGGCATGTCCCTGCAAACGATGGGTGCCGTGGAGCAAGCCGTCTGTGACGCTAGCAAGTCGTCGCGGAAAGGATTAGCACCTTTCGGTCAGCTGCATGGGCACAGTGATGAACGTCGCATTCCGTGCGATGTTCCCGTTACCCCTCGGTTTCGGCCCGAGGCTCTGGCACAGCGACCATCGTGACCAGATTTTGGCCGGCTTCAGCGTCGAAAGCCCACGCGCCGTCGAACAAGCGCGCCGCCGAGAACGTGAAGTGCTAACGAAACTACTAAAGTGAGGGCGCAACGGCTGTTCAGACAGTCTGATTGCGAGGCGATAGAGATGGTTTGATTACGATTGATAAGACCCAGCTTTTTGGCATAACCCTCGTTTGGCAAAGAAGATGACTCGTCAGCGCTAAGAGAGATTTCCACAATCATGATATCCCTAAAAAAGTGGTTTCGGGCAGGCCCCACCTCTCGCGATGGACTCACCCAAAGCCAGCGCGAGGCAATCGTGGACCTGCTGAACTACTGCTCGTTTGTCGACCACGACATCTCCGATAGCGAGGAGGTCGTGATTGATAACCTAGAAACTCAGCTCGATTGGGACCACAATATGGACTTCGACTACTACGTCGATAAGTCCATTGCGATCGTCCGTAAAGCCATTGAGTCGAAGGATGAGAGCTTTTTCCTTCAGCAGATAAACCTTCGCCTCGAGTCGCCCAAGAGCCGCGAGACTGCGATCGCGCTCTGCGAGAAGCTCATAAAGGCCGACGGTCGCGCTACTGCAAAGGAGAGCGCGATTCTCAGCGCCATAAAGAAGACTCTAGGTTAGAGGACGGGCGGATCGACCAACTAGGCCTGCGGCATCTCTCGCCGCGCCAAAGGGCCATGGTCTACGGGCTTTGGTCATTGGCTGCCAACACCGTGGCTTGCAGCGGAAGAAACCACAGGGGTTTCACAGGAGTAGCATTCTAGGCCTGAACCGGATTGCTTGCGCCCTCCTTGAACCTTCGGAAGGGCTCGGGCACGAGGCTCAGCTTGGAGGCCTCGTTTACAGCTAGTCGGATCTGGTCCTCGATGATGCTAAGCTTGGTGGGCGGTTGGTAGGTTTTGAGAAGTTCGATCAAGCAGCCCCTGGCCGTAGTCGTGGCCCCCTTATCCTTCGCTTCGTAGAGAGCGGTGTAGACGTCCGAGGTGATCGCGTCTGCGGCTCCTGGCGTCAGCCAGTCGGGCAGAGTGACATTGGATAGATCGCCTGGATCGACGTCGGCCTTTGCCATAATCGCTCTCAGGAGCTTCGCGGCCTCTGCCTGCGTCCCTGTGGGCATGAGCGGAATCTTCACGTCGATGCGGCCGGCCCGTTTGAGATCGGTTTCGACAAGATCGATGCGGCTTGTGGCGAGGATCCAAAGGATTTGGCCGCGGGTGGTCGGGTCTCCTATCTCCTCGGCGAACATCTTGTAAATCCGCCCCGACAGGCCGCCATCGTTCGCGTTGGTGTCGCGTTTGCCAAGGGCCTGGTCGGCTTCGTCGATGAAGGTGATGCAGGGGGCCAGGGCGCGCACAGTGCGGAAGAACCGCTCCAGATTTCCCTCAGTGGCGCCGTACCACATCGTCCGAAAGTTCTTCAGCACCACGACGGGAACGCTTTCCCCGCCCAGGCATTTGGCGAGGTAGGTCTTCCCGGTTCCCACTGGGCCGATCAGGGCGTAGCCCTTCGGGAACTTCTTGGTATCCCCTTCCTTCCACATCTTGATGTGGGTTCGCATGAGCGCTTTCGCCTCGTCGAGCCCCTCGACGTCATTGAGGGTGAGCTTGCTGTCGAGGATCTCAATGATGTCCCCAGCTTCCTTTTCGATGAGCCTTTTCTTGAGCTCGCCGATCTTCGTGAGGTCGACGGCCTTTTTGTCGAGCTGTGCAAGGCATAGCTCCTGCTCGATCGAGTCGAGCATTATACCTTTCAGGTTGCGGGCGAGCGCTGCGAGATCCGCGCCCTTGAGGGCATCGGGATAGGTCTTTTGCCACTCACCAAGCTGCTCCAGGAGTGTCGCTTCGTTTGGCAGGTCTATTCTGACGCAAAGGGCGTGGCTGTTCTTCGCCAGGTCGTCGTGGATGTCGGAGAGGTTCTGGGTGACGAGGAAACTCGCCAGCTCATAATCCCGGTAGATGGGCTCTGTAGACCACGCCTTCAGGGTGGCGACAAGCTGGGCAGCCTCGTAGCTGCTTCCGCGGCCGGAAGTGTTTGGCGCGGTCTTTTCAGCAGCATAGATAATCACCGCCACCTTGGAAGGGGGCGGAGGCTTCTCGCCCTTCTTCGGCTCCTTTCGTCGGTAGATTTCCCGGCGAATTAGGAATGCGAGGGCCGGGATCGCGGAATTGGGCAGTTCGCCGTATTCTGGGATAGTTCCCATTGATTCGGCGCCCTTCTCGATCCTGAGCCCCGTGTCGAGGCCGTAGGTAATGACGACATCGAATTTCTCCGTGAGTTTTTTCATGGCGTCGCGGAGCCCACCCGATTGGCCGTCGAAACGAACCTGGTCGTCGACGTTGCCGTAGAGGATGAATTGGTTGATCGCGCTGCTCTTGTAGTAGCGCCGGATGGTCTCCATCCACTCGGGTTGGGTGCTCACGATGTTTGCTTCTCCTTTTCTATGTCTTCCGAACTGGCCCCGCTCCGAAGCTCGCTAAATATCTTCGCCGAAGCTTGGTTCTTTCTCAGGATTTCCTGGGCAAGGGCCTGGGCTCGTCCGGTACCGCCAGTCTTTGCGGCCTCATCCATTGTACTCTTCATTGTCTTGAGGGTTTCCGCCAGGGCCTGATTGGATGTTTCAAAGCTCTTTTGGTGAGCCTTCCACTGATCCCTTGGGGCTAGGGTCTGGTTTCGGATGATGTCCTCGGCCTCAGCCTCAAGCTCGCCCATGAGGGCGATTGAGTTTCGCCCGTACTCGAAGCTTTCGAGCCAGGGGTTGGCCTTGACCGTCTGGATGATCTCGAAGGAACGCCCCTGGGCCTCCTTGTACGCGTCGCCAGCAGGCGGACATGCGCGGTATAAGTCCTCGAGGAACGATTTTTGTTTTTCCTCCTCGGCAGCCGACCTGGCATTCTGTTCGCAGGCTTCCGCGATGGCAGTCAGCCTGTTTATCTGCCCCGCCCATATTCCTCCGACCAGAAGAGCCGCAAGGAGTTCGGCTATCAGCCCAAGCCACCATGGCGTGAAGGCTAAGATGATGCTCGCGACGGCAAACGGCACCCATGTGAGGGGATGCCCGAGGACAGTCCTGATGACTTCTTTTCCACCGGTTGTCATGCTGTTGTTTTTCTTGTCTCGTCTGTTCTCAGGTGGAGTCCGTAGAGAAGCCCCCAAAGGGCTCCGACCAGATGCGTGGAGTTAGAAATGTGCGTTGTCCTGTCAAAGACCCCGCCCATTTCCTTGATGCACCATAGGGCCGCAATGAGGATGATGGTGATTGGGATTTCCCCTTTCTTGGCTCCCTGGGTACCCGTCACCATGATCAGGCCGAAGACGAGGCCTGAGGCGCCGAGGACACTTGTGTGTGTGAAGAGTCCCAGCGCGCTGACCGTGAGCCCGGTGAGGAATGTCAGGATGGCGACGAGGATCAAGAACCGCCCGGATTTCAACTTCTCCTCGAGTGCGGTTCCCAGGATTAGGAACATGGCCATGTTCCCGATAAGGTGACTCAGGTCCTGGTGGACGAATATGTGCCCCATGATCCCCGTGTACCAGAACGGGTTCAACCAGCAGGTCATGCCCATCGGCCGCAAGGCGAGGAAGGTGGCCGCGCCCGGGACAAGCGTCGCTGCAGCGGCGAGGACCGCTATCGTGATCGTGACTGGTGCGTTAAAGGTTATCTTCACTCAGCTTATTTGTCTGCCACTAGCAGGAGCTTGGCATAGCGGCATCGCCGCTCCCAGGCCTTGTCGTTTTCGTCCGGCAGTTGAGGTGGGAGTTGCCGGCTCCCGAGCCCGAGCGCGTGGATCCGGTTCTGGTCTATATTGGCGTTGGTGACAAACCAACTGCCCAGGGCGTCGGCGCGCTCCTGCGAAAGCTTATCGTCGTCCGTCTGACTAGACCCCTGGGAGACGCTTGCCTCAATGACAATGCGGTAGCGCGGGTAATGGGTTATCTTCTGCGCAGCCGCGTTTAGAATGTCTTGCGACTCCTCCTCGATCTCCGTTGTGCCGCGTTTGAAGAGGATAGGCTGCTCGATAAGTGTGCCCACAGGGTTGTCGGCGAGGCTATTCCATTCTTCGGCCGTGAGCGGATTGAAGATCCTGGCCGGCAATTCTGTCTCACGGGCCAGTTTTTCGATTCCCTGGTTGTTGACCAGGCTGCCGAGGATCCGGCTGTTGACAATTGTGTGGGGGTTCCCGTTCAAGGGATCCTGGGCCATGTCCCCCACCTGGATTAAGATATCGGTGACGTCCTGTATCGTGCTCGCAAGCTTTCCGCTCGTCGTTGATGTAGTTCCATACCAGGTGTTCTGGTTCGCGCCGAATGATGCGAACGCTATCCCGGACAGCATTTTCCTCGTGTCGGTCGCACTCGTCTTGCTGTACGCCGAGGCGAGCGATTGGAACTCCTCCGGCCGATTGAGGTAGTGATGCAGCGCCTTGAAGTAGGCCTGTGTGACGGCCGTGGCCATCTTGGGATCGTCTTTGACGATCCGCCTGGAAAAGACGGCGACGTCCGTGATGATTCCTTGAACCTTGCTTGTGTCGATGAGGCGGCTTGAGCCCCTGATGCTCTGCAGGGCCTGGGAGACCTGGGGCTCCCAGAGCACGGCAAAGTCGACCTCGCCTCTTCGGAGCTTTCCGTAGGCGTCCTCAATCCTGTCGACGCGGAAGCCCGAGAGCCTCTTCTTAAGGCCCTCGAGCTGGAAGTGGGCCGCGGCGCTTTTTATCAGGAACTCCGAGGGCGAGTATCCAACGAACGCGCCCTTGATCCCCGGGCGGCGCAGGTCGTTTATGTTTTTGACGTTTGGCCCGCCGATGATCGCGTCGCCGCCGTTCGATTCATCAATGATGAACCCGATGACTCCCGGATAGTCCTTGTCCTTTCCATTGACGAGCCAGGTGTCGATCGTCATGGCGGCGATGTCGATTTTCCCGTCCGCGAGGTTCTCAACTCGCTTGGAGAAGTCGGGCTCGATCTCGTATACGAGCCCGATGTCCTGGGCCGCGAGGTCGTCCTGCATTTCCTTCGATTTGAAGATGCAGTATCCCAGCCATTCGTCTCCCTGTACGTGGAATGTGCGGCTGAAGACCTTTGCATCGCTTGTGGCAAGCAATTGTTCCTCGTGAGCCTTCTCCTTCCGGCGCCCCTCGGAAAGCTTCCAGGCGAATGAGCCTAGGATAGTGAAGATGCAGAGCGCGATAAGGGCCTTTTTCACGAGCCTATGAGCCGATTCCGAACGGGTCAGGGGGCTTACCTTCTTCTGGCAGCTATTCCGATGCCTATGAAGACAAGGACAATTATGCCGGCGATCTTGAGGATCCCCAGGTCTGTGTTGGGTGCTTGAGCCGCAGGGGGGGGCTGGCTAGCAGGAGTCACCGATCTCGCGATTATGGGGTGGGCGAGTTGCTTAAGCTCCTCTGGACTGACGTTAACCGGGGTATTGGGATCGATTTCGGATTCGACCTGGGATAACCCGGCTTTGATCCCCGCCTCGTCGTCGGCATGGAAATATTTTGAGCTTCCGTCCTTCAGGTAATCGCCAGCATCAGAGCTGAATCCGATCGCGATCACCTCGATGCTCAATTGCTCGGTCATGTGGTGCAGCATGGCTGTGACGCCTCGGTTTCCCCTGCGGTCGACGTTTTCCTCGCCATCTGTGAAGAGGAGCACGACGTACCGGCGGTAGGGCTGCGTCTTTCGTTGCTCGACGACCCCTTGGGATGCGAGTGTGAGCGCCTTTACGATCGGGGTGTTGGTATTGGCTTCCAGCTGGTTGATCTCCGCGGCTATCTGGTTCTGCCCGTTCTTTGTGAATGGCAGGAGCAGCCGCGCATCATTGTTGGCGCTGAAGGTGATTCCGCTCCAGAAGTTGCCGGGCTTTATGGAAGACAGCCACCAGTTGAACGCATTGCGGGCCTTCGCAATTCGCGTGGATCTAGTTCCGTCCAACCCATTCATGGAGCCAGAGTTGTCGAAGATGACGGTATAGGCTGTCGCGGTAGCGTCGGCCGTCTCCTGCCGGATCTTGTCTTCGGCAGTCTGGGCGAATGCTCGCCCGGTGAGAAGGGCGCAAGCAACGGCGGTCCAGAGGATAGTCTTGATGGATTTCATGGCGTCATGGTTCTGTTACGGGCCCCGTCACTTGAGGTCGTTGACGTCGAAGTCCGTGGGAAGCTCGCTTTCCACGTTTATGATGACGATCTCACCTCTCATGTTGGCCGTCCTCTGTTCAGGCGTAATCGGATTTGGATATACTGGGTCTTCCGTGCCCATGCCGCGGATGTCGAAACGTGACAGGTCGATCTCGTTCGCGCCTTTGCCAAGCTTCTCGCGGAGGTAGGCGGCGTACGCCGCTTTGATCGCTGCCGCTCTTGTGTAGCTGAGCGTTGTGTTGGCATTCTTGACGGACTCCAGCGGAGGGATTGGGGCCGGCGGCTGGTTTCCCTTGGTGTACGTCGTCTCCCCCTTCGAGAGCTTCATTGCGAAGAAATTGTACAGGAACGGGTCCGCGTGGCCGCGGATCTGGACCACGGCGCCACCGTAGCGGTTCACCTTCTCGTTGATGTTGTCGAAGACTGGCTCGTATTTGCGCCAGTCGAGGGCTGATTCCGCGGCCGGGAACTGGAATGCGAAGCGCAGAAGCTCGTTGCTTGTGTTCTTCGAAGCAGCCTGGCGCACGGCCTGGGCATCGGCGAACACCGGTGTCGAGGCCTTGGTAGTGATGAAGACGCTGGTGCCGAGGTTCGACCAGTCCCATCCAGCATTGCGCAGGGGGGTGGCCGTCCTAATGAACCCGGCTTTGACGAGGTAATCCTGAGAGGCCCTGAGCGTGGCGTCGAATCCGACAGGATTTTGGGACGACTGAAAGAATTCCACGTTCCCCCGAACGCCGACGATCTTGGAGTCGAGCCCGATCCATCCGATGTAGTCGGGGACGAGCGCGGGATCGCCCAAGAAGATGCCGGCGAGCGGTGTAACCTTCTTCTTGAAAACGGCGAGTTTGGCTTTGTCGGCAGCCTGCTTCTTTGAGACGTTGTCGAGGTCATCAGCATAGCTGTTGGCCTCGGCGAGAAGGGCATTCACAAACTGCTTCAGCGCGGCTTCGTTCTTTTCGAAGTAGTCGCTCCTGACGGCTAAGACGTCCGCGATTACGTGGTCGGCAGTCTTGGTCGTGAAGAGAATCCGGCTGTTTCTCACTGCGCCCTTGCCTTCACCGGAAGTGATGGCAGAGAGGTCGGGCCCTATCATGGCGGCGCCGGCGAGCGTGCTGTCATTTCGCAGGGCGTTCGCGGGGTCGGTGGCGACTGCGACGCTCTCGGTGGCCGAGTTGCTTATGTCCTTGACGTAGCGCAGTTCGACGTCCCCGGGCTTTAGACCAGCGTCCTCGAGCATCTTCGGCACCATGTCCAGCATGTGCGGACCGTTCAGCTGTCCGACAATGGCCTTGCCCTTGAGTTGGGCGATGGATTGCACGCCTACCGCGGCGAATCCATCAGCTCCAGTCGACCAGCTGAGTTGGTATATCACGACAAGCTCGAGGCCGGGGTTTACCTTCTTGAGTCCCTCGTTGACAAGGGCCACCTGGGCGAGGGTGCCTCGGAAGAATGGTTGGCCTGAGATCACGCGCTTTACCTGCTCGTCGGGGATGTCGGAGAGCCGGACCTCGACTGGAACGCCGAGCGCCTTGGCGAGCGCCGAGTTCGAGTTGCTCGGGAGCCCGCCGTTGGCGGTCACGATGTGCCCATCTGGGCCCCAGGTGAGGATCGGCACGATGATGGGGCCGGTCGTGGGAGGAGCGAAGGGTGTCTGGAATACACCGTTGGCCTCGTAGGGCAGCGTCGGCTTCACGTAGTCAACCGTCCCCGCCATGGCGGCAATTGAGGCGAATGCGCCCATGATCGACGCGAACAGGGTGAGTCGGAGTGTTTTCGAGGAGTGCATGAGTTTTGCTCGCTGATAAGTGATTGGGTGCGTCAGCGCTTGTTCGTGTTGGGTCTCGGGGCCGTGGCCTCGTGGACCTTCTCGCGAATCTCTTCGAGGACTTTCGAGCCCTTCTTGGCAAGGCGGTTGCCAAGGCTGATGCCCTTGTTCGCGACATCGACAGACGTGTTGATGACGCTGCGGGTGGTCTTGTCGGCTTGGCTGCCGGGCTGGATGGTGATGCCCTTCCCTTGGGCGGCGTCGGTTACGGACTTGAGGATTCTGGGTGCGCTTATCTTCTTCATGGCGTTGTATTGACTCTTGGCCGAGTGGCGGTGATTGCGGTTAGTTTCTAGCTGGCGGGTTTCCCACGATGAGATCCTGTTGAAACCTTGTCTTATGCGCTCTTCTTTGGGCGGCGGTCCACGAAACCGGCGTCCCATATCTGCTGTTTGTACGCCTGGAATTCGGGCGACAGCTTGGCGGCTGGCGAGTGATAAGCGTTGAGCGGCTGATTCAGGACGATCGTGGAGCCGGGTTTGTCCTCGATCAGCTGCGAGAGCACGAGAATTCGATCGCCCAGGAATACAGCCTCTTCGATATCATGGGTCACGAAGAAGACCGTGATCCCGCTTTTTCGCTGAACCGTTAGGGTCAGCTTTTGGAGATTTTGACGCGTTTGTGGATCGAGCGCTGAGAAAGGCTCATCCATTAGCAGGATCTTCGGGTTCATGGCGAGCGCCTGTGCAATCGCCACTCGTTGTTTCTGGCCGCCAGATAGCTCCTTCGGGAACGATGTCGAGACCTCGGAGAGGCCTACTTCCTCGAGGAGCTCTTGGACTTGGGGATCATATTTCCTGAGCGAAAGCTTCCGGTAGAAGGGGATGAAGTGTTCGAGGAGGGAGAACCGTTCAAACTGAAGCCCCAGAGCGACGTTCTGCCGGACGGTCAGGAATTCCGGGACGGTCATGTCCTGAAACACGATGCCGCGGTCGCGGTTGGGCGGCCCTATGGGCGCCCCGTCTATTTCGGCCGTTCCGGATGTGAAAGGGACGAATCCGCCGATGCCGTTCAGAAGGGTGCTCTTGCCACATCCGGAGGGTCCGACGATGGTGACAAGCTCCCCTCTTGGAATATCCACGTTGATGTCTCGAAGGATGAGCTTCGACTCGCCATCCCTTTGGTATTCCTTCGTCACATTCTTCAGCTGGAGGACTATGGGATTGTCGGGCATGTTGCTGTCAATTCCAACGGTTTCTGAGCTTGTTTAAGGCCCAGATGCCTCGGTCCGTGATGAAGGCTAAGGCGCTGATGACTAGGACGTGGAACAGCGTCGAAGCGACGTTCAGATTGCGCGATGCAATGCTGATCCGGTAGCCGAGCCCGTTCTGCGAGGCGATGAGTTCGGAAGCAATGAGGTAGACCCAGGCGCTCCCGAGGAGGAGCCGCACGTCGTCCAGAAACTGGGGCTCCGTCGTCTTCCGGAGCGTGATCCAAACTACCTCCAGGTTGGAGGCGCCGAGGGTCTCGGCCTTCCAGATCTGTTTCTCCGATACATTCTGCACGGAGAGAATAAGGCTCCGTGTGAGCGGCACGACGGTGGCGAGGAAGATGATCGCTATTTTTGATTCGTCGCCGCTGCCGAGAATCATGAGGAAGAAGGCAAGGAGCGCCATGGTCGGCGTGTATGAGAAGAACTTCAGGGTAGGGTCGAGCAGGGCGTTCAGCCAGGACCACGCTCCGGCATGCAGCCCGACGATGAGACTCCCGACGATGGCCAAACTGTAGCCTATAAAGACGAGCCGGACCGACGAGTAGGTGTCGGCCCAGAGCGGGACATGGCCGGTGAACTCATCCGGCGTCATGGCCGTTCTTCCAGCCTGGATGAGCATCGCGAGAGTGGGCACCATCTGGTCCCTGGGATGTGCGCGGTGGTGTATCTCTGCGATGAGCAGGTAGCCACCAATCGTTATAAAGATGCTCAGCAAGCACAGCGTTGTAGCTGCCTTCTTCGAGATAGGCTGCCGTATGCGGAGGAGACTCATCATCTTGCTAGCCTAACGAGGCGATGTCTTGGGTCCTGTTCCACAGCTCGAGCTTCTCGATTTGTTCCTTCGCCTTCGGATGATCCATGAAGGAGCCGCCTGGTGTGGCGAGGCCTTCGTCGTAGAGGCCGACAAAGATCTTAACAGGGGTGCGGCTTCTCTGCAGGCCCTCCTTAATTGCCTGGGTCACGTCTTCCAGTCTCGGAGGGGTCCATGTGCCGTTCTTAAAGGCAACCTCCAATGGCGTGCCGGTTGCCCCGTAGGTTGGATTCAGGTGCATATGGATGGGCACTCCATACCTCTCCTTTAGCTCGGACAGGTACTCTATCCCGTTCACGATGTCTTCGATGGCTTCCGCGTCGCTCATTGTCGCAAGCGGCTTCTGCATGAAATACATCTTCACCGAGTATGGGTACGGTTTCAGTCTTTCCAGAAACCGCTCGATGCTCGAATTTGGGAGCCCCTTGTGGAATACCTTGTTTCGCACCACGTCGTCGTAGATCTCCACTCCCAGGGCCAGCTCGAGGTGAGTTTCAACGTCACCCTCCTTTAGTACTTGGGCGAGGAAGTCCAGCGCCGCCAGGTCCGAGTATTCCGGCCGTGTTTCAAGGGTCAGGTATCCGAGGTTGCCGAGGTGCTGATTGCACCTGGCGATGAAATAGATGAGGCTCGTCCTGCAAAAGGTGTCCTCGTCCAGGACCGACCCGTTGTTGGAGACGATGACCTTCTTGATCTCGTCGAATCTTTCGATGATGTCCTTCCGGCTGAAGATCCAGTCGATCTGCTTCAGCTGGTTCTTCAGGCTGACAGGGTTCTTCGACATGAGTGACGGAAGGTTACAGCTCGTGCATCGGGACCAGCGGCAGGCCTTCGTGTAGAACACGATGAACAGCACCCTCCCAACGTCGCTCTCCTGAAACCAGTACTGGGCTGGCTCGTCCTCCCTCTTTTCGTTGAACGAGTAAGTCTTCCCCGTTTCAAAGGTGCGTTTCGTGAGGGCGTCCGGCGTCATTTCTGGGGTGGTGCTTTAATGAAACGGGGCAGGTACGGAACCTGCCCCGCCTTCGGTTGATCGTGGTCTGAACTTCTTGGCCGGATTCACTTACCGTCAGCTTCGGCTTTCTTGACCCACTCGGAGTCGAAGCTCAGCTCGTACTTCTCAGGATTGGCCCCCTTAAAGGCCTTGAACACGACCAGCGCATCGCGGACCTTATTCACGTTCGTCCGGATGTCCTGGCCGTCCATGATCTTCACTGTTTCTTCGGGTGTATAGTAGAAGTGCGTGGTCGGGATGGTCTTCTTGAAGAGAGCGACGTCCTCGTCGCTCTTGAAGTCGGCAGTGTTGGCGAGAGCCCGGATGGCGCGTTCAGCATTGGCCGGGGTGTGCCAGTAGCGGATGAAGTCGTAGTACGAGCGCACGAGCGCCTCAATGCCGGCTTCACGGCCCTTGATGCGGTCCGTACGGACCACAAAGGCGTCAGTTATTTCACCCGGGATCTGCGCGGAACTGAAGAGCTGCGTTGCCTCACCGCTCTCCTGAATGCGCACGACGTGGGGATTCCAGGTCACAACGTACTGGTCCGGGTGGGGCAGAAATACCTTCGGGATATCGTCCCCTGGGGTGGCTCGGATCGAGAGCTTCCCAAGGTCCAGATTGTTCATTTGGAAGCACCGGTACAGAAGGTACTCATCGCACGAGAACTCCTCGAGGAGGACAGGGTGCGTCGCCAGCTCGGGAATCTTTGCGCCGACAGGTCCAAAGATCACGTCATTGCCGTCCGAGTAGTCGTTGACGAGGAACACTGTGACGGGGACTCCACCATCGACGCAGAAGGAGAGCGCTTCCTGGAGCGTCATGGCGCATGCGTCCATGTCGCCGGCGACCAGCGCCGTGATGGATGCAGTGTATTCCTTGAATTTGATCACGCTGACCTTGCCGCCGGTCTCCTTGGATCTGCGATCAAGGAAGGACCCCTTGCCGTCAAGATTGAGCGTCGATGCAGGCGGGATCTGCCAACTTGGGTATGGGGTCCAGGCAAACTTGAGTTCGGCTCCCTGAGCTTTGGAGGAATTGGTCAAGGCGCACAGCCCGAGTACGAGCGCGGCGAGGATTCCTATCCTCATCCGCAGAATGTTATTTGTATGTTTCATTGCGTGAATGGTTGCAGGGACTGGTTTGGCGCCGCGTCTTTCGATCACATTGCCTGTTTTTCGGTCGAGCTGGGTTCGCTCGTATCCTTGGCTGGCGTAGCGGCGGGCTTTGGGGCGAGGTTCAACTCGGCCCTTAGGGATGCAGCCGCGTCCTCATTTACTGCCTCGCGGGTTGCCTCGTCGTCCAGGAGTCCGCTTGTCTCGAGCTGGCCGGAAGCTGCGGTGATCCGTCCCTTCTGGAGATTGTTCTTGTCGCGTGCCATCTTGCTGATGTTGCTCAATTCGCTGGCCGTGCCCTCGGTTTGAGTGAGAAGGCCAGTTGCCATTTCGATCGCGTTCGCGAGTTGCGTATTGGCCTTGCCCTCGGCGATGTTGCGCCGGGTCTCGGCAATGTGCTCCTCGAGCGTCTTGCGAGCCGCAGTGAGCGTTTGCTGCGCCCGTTCGGCTGTTGCCTTGGCGAGGTCGCGACGCTTCACGGCATCGGCCAGATCGGCTCGGATCCGGGTAACTTCGCCGGCGGCTGCGTTGGCATTCGGCAGCTTCTTGGCGTCGAGCGCCTTGAAGCGGCTGATGGCCTTTGCCTCCTCGTCGGTGAGACGCTCGACGTCCTCGATCGCGGAGTGCATGGCCCCGAAGCTTGCGGCGACGCCCGCCTGTGCGCGCGTCAGGTCGTCGTGGGCCCTGCGGACCTGCAGGTTGAGGCGCTCCTCCATTGTGGACTCCTCCATCGCGGTGATGGATGCATCGCCTTTGGCCCGGAAGATAGCAAATAGGCGGGTGAACCAGTTACTCATTGTATTTTTTCTTTTTGTTTGGCGTTACGCCAGTGGGTTAGTGGGTTGTTCCGGCGGGCAGTGTTCGCGGGATTGCGTAGAACACGCCCGTCTTCTTGGCATCATCGCCTGTTTACGGATGTAGGGTTCCGAAAAATCCTCTCATATGGAGATACTCAGGCCTTTGCGACCGAGATCTTGTTGTCGTTCAGATGGGTATGCTCGGAGTTGGGAGGCCATCGGCCGCGTTGGCGCAGCCGGCTGCTAGAAATGAAGCGATGAGAAACCTGCTAGAAGCCTTCATAAAAGTGGATGTCCTATCTTTGACCCTATGTACCGAGGAGACAATGTGATTACGGGCAACCAGAGCTAATCCACTGAGGCCGATGAGAATGCCTAAATGGTGATAAGGCCAGCTTTACGCGACCTTCGACCAACCCCTTGTGTGATGTGCACCCTAAGCAGCAATCATATGCCGGCTCCGGACACCCCTTGAGTGCAGAGCAGAATCCCTCAATCCCAGGTGCCCAAGACAAGAATGCCCCTATGAGGCTCACAGGTTCGCGGATCTAAGATCGCTCGAGGGCACGTGCAACCGGCAGCCCCGCCGACTCGACATGCTCAGCCCATCCACGGCGAAACCCAGTTATTGCTGCTTAATTTGCTAAAAGGCTTTAGCAAATGGCTTGTTCTGAATTCGGGACCCTAGAAATGGAGCCGGCTGTCGGGGTTGAACCGACGACCCTCGGTTTACGATACCGATGCTCTACCACTGAGCTAAGCCGGCGTCAAAACGGTGACTCCACCATCCGCCCGGTGGCCTGTCAAGTGTGCCTGCCTCCCGCGGCATTGCGCCCTGGAAGGAGATCGTGGGACCGGCCCGGGAGCAGCGGCCTAAGCGCTGCATGCCTAGTCTGGAATGCGCCCTGCCGGCGCCCACGCGGGCCTCGCTATTCGCTTCCACAATCCCCGTTCGCGGCCAGACTCCTCGCCGGGAAGCAAGACGTCCCGGGCCCCATTCCCCCGCTCGGGCCCAAAGGAATGATCCAATGAAGATATCGAGGGTTTTCAAGATTCTCACGGCATCGGCAGCTGTGTCACCAGGCGCAATCGCGGAATCGGTCACGGTCATCAGCCGTCCCAGCACGGCCATTGGTAACGCCTACTACGTGGGCAACCGGCCCCCCCTGCTGCCCAGCCCCTTCATCAAGCTGCCGGTCGGCGAGGTCCGGGCCCGGGGCTGGCTTCTTGAATGCCTGCGGCGCCAGCGCGCTGGCCTGAGCGGGCATCTCGGCGAGATCAGCGTCTGGCTTCAGAGGAGTGACAACGCCTGGCTGAGCCGCGACGGAAAGGGGAAATACGGATGGGAGGAATTGCCCTACTGGCTCAAGGGCTATGGGGACCTGGCCTACCTGCTGAACGACCCGGCGATGATCGCCGAGGCGCGGGTTTGGATAGAGGGCGCCATCCGGGGCCAGCGGGCCAACGGGGATTTCGGGCCGGACCGCCGCTTCGACGACGACGGGACCCGCGACTACTGGCCCAACATGGTCATGCTCTTCTGCCTGCAGAGCTACTACGAGCACTCGGGGGACCCCCGCGTTCCCGCCTTCATGGCAAGGTACTTCCGCCATTTGCTGGGAATGCCGGAAGACCGCCTGCTCACGCATTTCTGGCAGAGGATGCGCGGCGGCGACAACCTCCACAGCGTCTTCTGGCTCTATAACCTGACGGGCGATCCCGCCCTGCTCGAGCTCGGCGAGAAGCTCCACCGGGTCACGGCAAACTGGGAAATGGCGGGCGACCTGCCCTCGTGGCACAACGTGAACATCGCCCAGGGATTCCGGGAGCCGGCGACCCATTACCTCCAGAGCCACGACCCGCGGGACCTGCGGGCCACGTATGACGATTTCCGGAGGGTGCGGGAGCTCTATGGCCAAGTCCCGGGCGGAATGTTCGGCGGGGACGAGAATTGCCGGCCCGGGTACTCCGATCCCAGGCAGGCGGTCGAGACCTGCGGCATGGTCGAGCAGATGCTTTCCGACGAGCTGCTGGAGCGCATCACCGGGGATCCGTTCTGGGCCGACAACTGCGAGGACGTGGCGTTCAACACGTACCCGGCCGCGCTGATGCCCGACCTAAGGGCGCTTCGCTACCTGACGGCGCCCAACATGGTGCTGAGCGACGACCGGAACCACGCGCCGGGCATACAGAACGCGGGCCCGTTCCTGATGATGAACCCCTTCAGCTCGCGCTGCTGCCAGCACAACCATTCGCACGGCTGGCCGTACTTCACCGAGAGTCTCTGGCTGGCGACGCCCGACAGCGGGCTTTGCGCCTCCATGTACGCCCCGTGCGAGGTGACCGCGCGGGTCGGGGACGGGACACGGGTGAGGATCTCGGCGGACACGCGCTACCCGTTCGACGGCACCGTGCGGCTAACGGTCCACACCCCGGCGAAGGTCGGGTTTCCACTCTACCTGCGCATCCCCGGGTGGTGCGCGGCGCCGGCGGTCTCGATCGACGGCAGGGACGTCCCGGTTCCGGCGGACGGCGGGCAATACGTCCGCATCGAGCGCGAATGGGGCGACGGCGAGACCGTGGCGCTCCAGCTTCCATTCAGTCTCCGCGTGCGGCGGTGGGCCGCGAACAATGACAGCGCAACGGTCGACTACGGGCCCCTGACGTTCTCGCTCAGGATCGCCGAGCGCCAGGAACGCGTCGACGGCACGAGGGCGGCCACGGAGGACTCCGGGTGGCAGCCCGGAGTCGACCGGGCGAAGTGGCCGTCGACGATCCTGGGCGCCGCATCGCCCTGGAACTATGCGATCCTGCTCGACGGAAAAGACCCCGCGGCCTCGCTCAGGGTCGAATCCCGCCCGTGGCCCGCTGACGACTTTCCGTTCACGCAGGAAGCCGCCCCGGTCGTGATCCGGGCGAAGGGCCGCAGGGTCCCGGGGTGGCAGATCGACAAGTTCGGCCTGGTTGCGACGCTGCCGCCGAGCCCCGTGGCGACAACCGAGCCCGTCGAGGACATTGAACTGGTGCCCATGGGCGGCGCCCGGCTTCGAATCTCGGCCTTTCCCGTGGCCGCCAATTGGGGACCTCCAGGCCAATGTCGCAGGCGTTGATCCTCCACAGCAATGCGGCGCCGGCGGGCCCGGACCGCGAAGCCCAAGGCGCGTGATCCCCTCCGAGCGATTCGACTACCGGCTCCCCGCCGAATTGATCGCGCAGAGCCCCGCTGGGCGGCGGGACCGCTCGCGCCTGCTTGTCGTCGACCGCTCGACGCGCGCGATCTCGCACAGGATGTTCGGCGAGCTTCCCGGATTCCTGCGCCCGGGCGACACGCTCCTGCGCAACAGCGCCTCGGTCCTGCCCGCCAGGCTGCGCGGCCGAAGGCCCACCGGAGGAAAGGTCGAGTGCCTCCTGCTCAGGAGCGCCGGCCCGGCGCCGGGCGGGGGGGAGACATGGCAGTGCCTCGTCCGCCCGGGGCGCAGGCTTCCCGCCGGGGCGGCCTTCGAGGCCGCCGACGGCGCGCTCGCCGGCGTCGTGACCGCAGTCCTTGAGGACGGCTCGGCGCTGGTGCGATTCGCCCCCCGCTGCGGAGAATCGGTCGTGCAGGCGGCAAACAGGGCCGGCGAGGTTCCCCTGCCGCCATACATCGAAAGGAGGGACGACTCCCGCCGCGAGCAGGACCGCGAGCGCTACCAGACCGTCTACGCCGACCGGGGGCGCCAAGTGGCCGTGGCCGCGCCGACCGCGGGCCTTCATTTTACGCACGAGCTCCTCGGCGAGATCCGCGCGCGGGGCGTCCTCACGGCCGACCTCACGCTCCACGTGGGGCTGGGGACCTTCAGGCCGATCACGGCCGAGACGATCGAGGCGCACCGCATCCACACCGAGGTCTACGAGATCCCGGCCGACACCCAGCGCGCGCTCTTCCCCCCGCTCGCCGGGCGGCGGATCGCCGTCGGGACGACGACGGTGCGCTCGATCGAGGACTTCCTCGCCGACCACGGGGCGCCCCTGGGACATGCCCACCTCGGCGAGTCGGCCCTCTTCATCCATCCGCCCCGCGTGTTCAAGGGAGTCGACGCGCTCATCACGAACTTCCACCAGCCCCGCTCCACCCTCCTCTGCCTTGTCGCCGCCTTCCTTGCCCCCGGGTCGGCGGAGGGCATTGACTGGCTGATGGACATCTACGCGGAGGCGATCTCAACCCATTACCGGTTCCTCAGTTACGGGGACGCCATGCTGATCCTGTAAAACTGACCTGTTGGGTTGTATTTTGCGCGATCCCGGGCATTTGTACCGGCTCTCCCGAAAAACCATACCATGAAACTACCCTCGAAGATCCTCCTAATCGCCGCAATCGCCTCGGGCCTCGCCTCCGCGGCCCCCGCGGCCGTTGAGACCTACACGATAGATCCCGTCCATTCGGCCGTCGGCTTCAGCATCCGCCACTTCGTGAGCAAGGTGCCTGGCCGGTTCACCCAATTCAGCGGAACGATCACCGTCGACCGCGACAACCTCGAGAACAGCTCGGTCGAGGCGACCATCGACGTGAACAGCCTCAACACCTTCAACGAGCGCCGCGATGCCGACCTCAAGACGCCCAACTATTTTGACGCCGCGAAGTTCGGGACCATCACGTTCAAGAGCACGTCCTGGAAGAAGACCGGCGACGGCACGTTCGACGTGACCGGGAACCTGACGATCAAGGGGACGACCAAGGAGGTCGTGCTGAAGGTGACCCTGCTCGGATTCGGCCCGGGAATGAGGGGCGCGCAGCTTTCGGGGTGGGAGGCGACGACCACGCTCGCGAAGGCTGACTTCGGAGTGACCGGCCCCGCCATGCTCGGCAAGGCGCTGGGCGACGAGGTCGGCGTCTCGATATCGATCGAGGCCGACTTGAAGCAGTGAGCCCGGACGACCTCCAGGCCCTGGTCGAGGAGGCGACATACGACTACGTCAGCGGCGACTCGGCGTCCGCGCTCGCAAAGCTCGGCCGCGCGACGTCGGAGTGCCCGGACTCGTTCGAGGCCTGGCATGCCGCCGCTGAGATAAACCTGGGCCTGCGCCGGCTGGACGACGCGCTCGCGGCGGCCGAGCGGGCGCATGCCCTGAGGGAAAACGATCCCCTGGTCATCGCCACGCTTTCGCGGACATGGATGGAACGGGGCGACAAGGCGCGCGCGGAGCACTACGGGGCCATGGCCAGGATGCAGGGCTGGAAGGATGAGCTGAAGAGCCCCTCCCCGCCCGATGCAGGCGGGTTGCGTTGACGCTTTTTCGCCGCCCGTTGACACGGCGAACACGGCACGGGTACTCTCGAGCGGTCGGCCAAAGAATGGACCCCCCCGCCTACACACTGGAGTTCGAGAAGCCGCTGCGCGATCTCGCGCGCCAGCTCGACGAACTTCGCCAGCAGTCGCTCGAGACCAACGCCGACCTGGTCAAGGAGATCCACCTGATCGAGAAGAAAATCGAGAGGACGCAGCGCGAGATCTACTCGAACCTGACGCCCTGGGAGAAGGTGCTCCTCGCGCGCCATCCCAAGCGGCCCTATGCGCTCGACTACGTCGCCGTGATCTGCCGGGGATTCCAGGAGCTTCACGGCGACCGGCAGTTCAACGACGACCGGGCCCTCGTGGGGGGGACCGCGTTCCTTGAAGGCCAGGCGGTGATGATCGTCGCTCAGCAGAAAGGGAGGGACCCGAAGGAGAGGATCGTGCGCAATTTCGGGATGCCGCAGCCCGAGGGATACCGGAAGGCCCTGAGGATCATGAAGCTGGCGGAGAAGTTCGGCCTTCCAGTGCTCTCGTTCATCGACACGCCGGGGGCGTTCCCCGGGGTCGGATCGGAGGAGCGCCACGTGTCCGAGGCGATCGCCGTCAACCTGCGCGAGATGGCGATGCTCAGGACCCCGACGATCTCGATCGTCGTCGGCGAAGGCGGTTCCGGGGGGGCGCTCGGGATCGGCGTCACCGACCGCATGCTCATGTTCGAGAACAGCTATTACTCCGTCATCACGCCGGAGGGCTGCGCCGCGATACTGTGGAAGGACAGCGCCGCGGCCCCCAAGGCCGCCGCCGCCCTCAAGGTCGACGCGGACGACCTGAAGAAGCTCGGGGCGATCGACGAGGTGATCCCGGAGCCCCTGGGGGGCGCCCACAACGACCCCGCGCAGGCGGCGGCGGCCCTGAAGTCTTCCATTGAGAGGCACCTGGGCGAACTGCGCGCCCTCGACACGGACAATCTCCTTGAGCTGCGCTACCAGCGCTTCCGGCATCTCGGCACCTACGAGGAGGCCGGAGTCATCCGGTCGAGCGAGCGGGCTTCCCCGGAGACCACTAGCGCCTGAACGTCAGAAGCTCGATCCTCGCCGCCCGGGCCATCGAGGGATCGATCTCGACGATCGCGGCCGACATCCGGACGTCCCCCGTTGCGACCTCGAAGCGCCTGGGCATGCCGTCGGTGAACCGGGCGATGACGGGGCCTATCTCGCGCCCGAGGACGCTCTCGTACGGGCCCGTCATCCCCACGTCGCACATGAAGGCCGTCCCCTTGGGAAGCACGCGCGCGTCGGCCGTCGGCACGTGGGTGTGGGTTCCGAGGACCGCGGTCACCCGCCCGTCCAGGTGCCAGCCGAGAGCCTGCTTCTCCGAGGTGGCCTCGGCGTGGATCTCGACCACGATCGCGTCGGCCTGGCCGCGGAGGCGCTCGACCATCCGGTCGGCGCAGAGGAACGGGCACTCGGCCTTCATGTTCATGAACTGGCGGCCGAGCACCGTGAAGACCGCCACCCTGAACCCCCGGGAGGCGAAGACCACGTGGTCCCAGCCCGGGCAGGCGGCCGGTAGGTTGGCGGGCCGGCAGACGCGGTCAATCTGGGCGATCTCGGTCTCCCAGCCGCGCTGGTCCCACACGTGGTCGCCGAGGGTGATCGCATCGATGCCGGATTCGAGGAGCGAGCGCGCGATCAGGGCGGTTATGCCCGCACCGGCGGCCGCGTTCTCGGCGTTTGCGATCACGAAGTCGAGCCCGAGCTCGCGCCTGATCCGCGGCACCTGCTCCTCGACGATCCCGCGCCCGGGGCGCCCCACGATGTCGCCGATGAAAAGAAGCTTGAGCACGGCGCAACGGTGTGCGCAACGCGGCGGCCAGCCAACTTATTTCGCCGCGGCGGGCGCCCGGGTGGCCGGGCCTGCCGCGGGGGCCAAGGGGCGGGGATTTCACGAGGCTTGCCTCGCCAGTGCCGAACATCCTTAAATGGCGGGCTTTTTTGAACCGCATCCCGCCATGAAATCCGCCGCCACCCAAGCCGCCCCCCCCAAGGCCGACACCGGCCCCGAGATGAAGGGCTCCGACGCCGTCGTCGAGTGCCTCATCCGCGAGGGCGTCGAGGTGGTCTTCGCGTATCCCGGCGGCGCCTCGCAGGAGCTGCACCAGTCGCTGGCGCGCACCGACAAGATCCGGGTGATCCTGCCGCGGCACGAGCAGGGCGGCTCGTTCGCCGCCGAGGGCTACGCGCGCGCGACGGGCAAGGTGGGGGTCTGCATGGCGACCAGCGGGCCGGGGGCGACCAACCTGGTCTCCGCCATCGCCGACGCGTACATGGACTCGATCCCGCTCGTGGCGATCACGGGCCAGGTCATGTCGAGATTCATCGGGAAGATGGCGTTCCAGGAGACCGACTTCTTCGGGATGACGCTGCCCGTGGTGAAGCACTCCTACCTCGTGATGGACGTGCACGAGATCCCCAGGATCATGCGGGAGGCGTTCTACCTCGCCCGGAGCGGGCGGCCGGGGCCGATCGTCATCGACATACCCAAGGACGTCCAGCAGGCGAGGTTCAAGCCGGTGTACCCCGCGGCGACGGATTTCAGGAACCCGTACGTCTCGGGCGCGCACCGGGCCGACGACGAGGCGCTGAGGAGGATCCTGGCGCTCGTGGCCGACGCTAAGAGGCCGGTCATCTACGCCGGCGGCGGCATCATCTCGGCCAACGCCCACGAGGAGCTAAGGGCCTTCGCCGAGAGGACCCGGATCGCCGTCGCGACGACGCTCATGGGCCTGGGCATCTTCCCCGAGTCGAACCCGCTCTCGATGCAGTGGTTCGGGATGCACGGCGCCGCCTACGCCAACTGGGCGGTGGATCAGGCGGACCTCCTGCTGGTCCTCGGCGCAAGGTTCGACGACCGGATAACGGGCGACACGCACAAGTTCGCGCCGCACGCGACGATCGTCCACGTCGACGTGGACGCGTCCGAGCACAACAAGAACAAGCGGGTCAACCTCGCGGTCGTGAGCGACGTCAAGTACGCCCTCGGGCGCCTGAACGAGCTGATGGCCGCCGAGAAGCCCGCGCTTCCCGACACCTCCGCGTGGCACGCGCAGATCGCCAAGTGGAAGAAGGAGTGCCCCTTCAGCTACGAGCCGAGCCGGCACATCCAGCCCCAGGAGGCCGTGAAGGCGCTCTACGAGCTCACCAAGGGCGACGCGATAATCACCACCGGCGTCGGCCAGCACCAGATGTGGGCGGCGCAGTTCTACCGCTTCGACGAGCCTCGCCGCTACATCAGCTCGCTGGGGCTGGGCGCGATGGGCTTCGGATACCCCGCGGCGCTGGGCGCGAAGGTCGCGCGGCCCGACAAGCAGGTCATCGACATCGACGGGGACGGCTCCTTCGCGATGAACATCCAGGAGCTTGCGACCGCGCACATCGAGAAGATCGCCGCGAAGGCGATGATACTCAACAACCAGCACCTCGGCATGGTCGTCCAGTGGGAGGACCGCTTCTACGGCAGCGTCCGGGGCAACACCATCCTCGGCGACGAGAGCAACGTGGGAAGCCCGGACAACCCGGACGCGCTCTACCCCGACTTTGTGAAGATTGCCGAGGGGTTCGGAGTGCGCGGCCGCCGCGTGATCAAGAAGGGCGAGCTAAGGGGGGCCATCCAGGAGATGCTCGATTGCGACGGCCCGTTCGTGCTGGACGTGGTCGTTCCCTACACCGAGCACGTTCTTCCCATGATCCCGGCGGGCAAGAGCGTGAAGGAGATGCTCCTCAAATAGGCCCGGACTCCGGGGCAGGGGGACCGACCATGGCGACACGGGCCGACCGCAAGATCGCAAAGCTGGAAGGCCAGGCAAGGGATCTCCGGAGGGGCCTCGAGCTCGTCTTTGAGTTCGCGATGCGCGGCCGGGCGTTCCCGGCGGCCGAGGGGAAGAGGATGAAGGCGGCGCTGCGGCAGATCGGCGGGGTCAAGCTGGGCAGCTGGAGGTGCGGGGACTACGTGTGCGTGTCGGCCGGAACCCTGCACGCCGTGGGCGCCGCCTCGCAGATAGCCTTCCCGTTCGCCAGCAATTGCCCCAGCGTGGCGAGCTTGGGCGACGGCTCGGACTGGCAGTTTGTCGGCAACTGCCGCAAGTGCTAGGGCCCCGGGCGGCGGGCCTCGGGGGCCGCAGAGCTTCCGGCGCGGATCCGGTCCGCCGCTAGGGATGGCGCGTCGGCTGCCGCGCGGCCGGATTGGCCGGCGGGGTTGGCGTGACCGCCGCGGCCGGCGCGGTTGGCGCGGCCAACAACCCGGTTGACAGGCCCGGGCTTCTCCCGTTCACGTATCCCCAGAGGTCCACTCCCGTGATCTTCCCCAGCTCCTGTATCTTCTCCGGGGAGGCGGCCTGCGAGTAGTGCTTGTCCGTGTCGCGGCCGAAGAAATCCGGGCCCACGTAGAAGTTCCCCTCAATCCTCCTCGCGCTGAAGAACTCGAAATAGACCCGCCCCACGGGCGGCCCATACCACGGGACGCTCCACTTACCGGGGAGCGAGTTCACGAACGCCACGAGGGCCGCGACCCTCTCCTTCTCCCTTATGTCCCTGCGCGGCAGGCCAGGGAACCCCGCCAGCGTCGTGATCCTGACGTAGTCGGCGGGCGGCTGCGCCGGCAGCTTCCCGCGCGCCCCGCAGCCCGCAAGCAGGAGGGAGAGCACTAGGATGAGGCAGCTGATTCTCATCTCCACAGGCGCTTAGCCATGGGCCGCGCCGGAGGCCGGCGCGCCCTCGCCCCTGCCGGGCGCGCGTGCTTGCCGGATGCGCCCGCCTTGCAGTAGATCGCTGGTTTCGGCGCCCGTCATGCTGCCAAAGCGATTGTCAGGCAAACGGATAGCATGGGGGTGCAGTGTAGGGGCCGTTCCCGATGGTGGGCAACAACCTTTTCCGGCCGTCCGGCGCCCGCATCGCCCGTGGCCCGCGGCGCGGGCCCGACTTGCCCGTTTCCATGCGGCGGCGGGTTCGGCCGTGCGCGGCCTCATCCACCGGGCGCCTGCCTCTGGGCGAGCGTCCGCTCGATCCGCCTGTCCGGCACGAGCCAGATCAGCGCCACGGCGACGTAGATGGCCTGCGAGAGCGCCACGCTGAAGAAGGCGCTGGCAATCGCGACCGCATAGAGGACCGGCGACAGCTTCCCCTTGAAATCCCGCCCGACCGCCCTTGCCAGCAGCGAGCCGCTGCCCTGCTGGGCTATGATCACGGTCTGCAGGAGCCAGTAGGCGATCGCAGCCATCAGCAGCACCCCTCCGTAGAGCGCCGTCGGAAGCGTCGCGAAATGGTTCTCACCCATCCAATCGGTCACGAACGGGAACAGCGACAGCCAGAACAGCAGGTGCAGGTTCGCCCAGAGGACCGCTCCGCCCACCCGGTCCGCGGCCTGGAACATGTGGTGGTGGTTGTTCCAGTAGATGCCGAGGTACACGAAGCTCAGCACGTAGCTCAGGAGAATCGGAAGAAGCGGCTTCAGCGCCGACGCGTCCGCGCCGTGGGGCGCCTTCAGCTCCAGGACCATGATGGTGATTATGATGGCCAGCACGCCGTCGCTGAAGGCCTCGAGTCTTCCCTTGTGCATTGTGTTACCGCGCCCAGGCGCGGAGAACCTCAAGCGCAGCACCCGCCGCGAGGCAAGCCCCGTCGCGGCGGGGCCCAGACGAATCCCCCCCTCAGCGGAAGACCAGCTCGAGGAACTGGGGGAGATAGGAGCGCCAGACCGGCCATTCATGGCCGCCGTCGCTCACGATCCAGGTGTGCGCGATGCCCTTGCCTTCAAGCCAGGCGTGGAAGGCCTCGTTCCTCTTGAGGAGGGAGTCGTCCTTCCCGACGGCGATCCATACCAGGTGCGGGCGGACGGCCGGGTCCCTGACGATCTCCGCGAAGGCCGCATCCAGGTTCTTTTCCGGGGCGCCGGCGCTGAAGGCGCCGACCCATTTGAACACCGAGGGACTGGACAGGCCGATCGCGAGCGACTGGCCGCCGCCCATGGATAGCCCGACGATCGCGCGCTTCTCGGCCCGGGCATCCACCCGGTAGTCGCGCTCCACCACCGGGATCAGATCGCCCAGAACGTCCCGCCGCATCGCCTCCCGGTTGCGCTCCGAGTAGTCCCTCACGCGGTCCCTTGTCTCGACCGGGACCGGGTGCCCGTAGGGCATCACGATTATCATCGGCTTGATCCGGCCCTGCGCGATCAGGTTGTCGGCGATCGTGTTGGCGCGGCCCGAATCGATCCACGCCTCCTCTCGGTCGCCGAACCCGTGCAGGAGGTAGACGACCGGGTACACCGCCGGGGCGCGCGCATCATAGCCGGGCGGCGTGTAGACCCAGGCGCCGGCGTCGCCCCCGCGGGCGTTCGAGGCGTAAACCTGGTGGTGGAGGACGCCGTGGGGCACCGGCTGGACCGAGGCGAGGATGGGCGGACTGCCGGGAACCTCGACCATGCTCTCCGACGAGAAGTACTTCTTGATGTCGCGGTCGTGCGGGTCCGTGACCGTGGCCCCGTCGATCGAGAGGGTGTACGAATAGATGTCGGGGGCCAGCGGCCCGACGGTGACGCTCCAAAGGCCCGCGGCGTCCCTGGCCATGGGCTGGACCGGCAGGTGCCGGAGGCCCTGCACGGCGACGGACTCGGCCTTCGGCGCAAAGATCCGGAAAGTCACGCGGCCGTCCGGGAGCACCTCCGGGGATACCACCGGGGGCGGCTCCTGCGCGCAGGCGAGCCGGGATCCGAGGATGAGGGCGAGGGCCGGCATCCGGATCCGGCCGAACAGGGACTTGGTTGCGGGGGCCATCGAAGGACGATGGGGCCAATCGCCGCCCGGCTCAAGTTTCCGCTCGGCCGGCCCCGGACCCGAGACCGGTTGACTTCCCGAGGCACCGTTCGGGTATGCTGGCCCCTTTTGCCGATGACCCAGACGTCCACAGCCAAACTCTCCCTCCTGGGAATAGCATGGCCCATCTTTGTCGAGCAGACGCTGCGCATGCTCATCGGCACGGTGGACACCTTCATGGTGAGCCACGTCTCCGACGGCGCCGTCGCCGCCCTGGGTGTCGCAAACCAGGTCATCATCTTCTTCCTGGTCGCATTCAACTTCATCGGCATCGGCACAAGCGTCGTCATCACCCACCACCTCGGGGCCCGGGACCGCGCCGGCGCCGACAGGATCGCGACCAACGCCATTGCCGTGAACACGTGGTTGGGGGTCGCATTCAGCGCATCGGTCTACTTCTTCGCCTCCGGGATGCTCCGGGCGATGCAGCTGCCCGGCGGCCTCACGGGCTACGCCCTGCCCTTCCTCACGCTGATGGGCGGCACGCTGTTCATGGAGTCGATGAACATCTCGATCGCCGCCGTCCTGCGCGCCCACCGCCACACCCGCGACGCGATGCTGGTCACGCTGGGCCAGAACGTGCTCAACGTCGCCGGGAACTGGGTGACCCTGTACGGGCTGTTCGGCTGCCCGAGGATGGGCGTGCTCGGCGTCGCGCTCTCGGGCGTGTTCAGCCGCTGCGTGGCCTGCGTCGCGCTGTGGATCCTGCTCGACACCCACACCCACCTCCGGCTCCGGGCCGCGGATTTCATCACCATCTCGTGGAGGAGGGTCCGCCGAATCCTGCACATCGGCCTGCCGGCCGCGGGCGAGCAGATGTGCTACTGGACCGCCTTCCTCGTGGTCACCACCTTCATCGCCCGGCTCGGCAGCGACAGCCTCGCGATCCAGTCCTACGCCCTCCAGGTCCAGCGCTTCGCGATGCTGTTCAGCTTCTCCATCGGCCTCGGCACGGAGATCCTGATAGGCCACCTGGTCGGCGCCGGCCAGTTCGAGGAGGCCTACCACAAGCTGCTGGGCAGCCTGCGGACGGGCCTGGTCATCGTGAGCTGCGTCATGCTTGTCGTCGCCGCCTTCGGGCCCCTCCTCCTGGGAATCTTCACGCGGAACGCCGCGATCATCGCCGGCGGCGCCGTGCTGCTGCGTCTTGCGATCGTGCTCGAGCCCGGGCGCGTCTTCAACGTGGTCGTCATCAGCTCGCTCCGCGCCACCGGCGACGTCGGCTTCCCGATCCAGATGGCCGTGCTCTCGATGTGGTGCGTGTGGGTGCCCATGGCCTGGCTGCTCGGGCTCAAGCTCGGCCTCGGCCTGGTCGGCATCTGGATCGCCATGATCACAGACGAGTGGCTCCGGGGCCTGATGATGCACCGCCGGTGGAAGAAGCGCCGCTGGGTCAAGTACGCAAGGCGGAGCCGGGCGCAGGCCACCGACACCGCCGACTCCATGGCGCCGGCCTGAGGGCCCCGGGGCCGGCCCGCAAAAAAAGGAGGCCCGGCCCCTCTGTTCGAGGAACCGGGCCATATCCTGGCAACGACCTACTCTCGCGGAACCTATCGTCCAACTACCATCGGCTGCTCGGGGCTTAACGGCCGTGTTCGGGATGGGAACGGGTGGGCCCCCGGCATATGGTCGCCAGGAAGTGAATCTCCCCGAGGGGAGAAATTGAGGGAAAAGTCTAGGGCAGCATCTGCAAGGAGGCAAAATAAACGCCTTCGAACAGCCAGGCTGCATGAACCAAGCAAGGTCATTAGTACCAGTAAACTGAGCGCGTTGCCACGCTTACATTCCTGGCCTATCAACCGGGTGGTCTGCCCGGACCTTGCACCGTATTGCTACGGATTGTGATCTTATCTTGGGACGGGCTTGGCGCTTAGATGCTTTCAGCGCTTATCCCTTCCGAACATAGCTACCCGGCGCTGCCGCTGACGCGACAACCGGAACACCAGAGGTTCGTCATTCTCGGTCCTCTCGTACTAGAGAAT
>Ga0181538_10000307_pt1 | contig 57301 bp, 63 predicted proteins | sample PEATcosm2014_Bin_40_FD_119773 | JGI IMG/M metagenome (GOLD analysis project Ga0181538, IMG submission 119773) | Peatland microbial communities from MTU Mesocosm Facility, Houghton, MI, USA - PEATcosm2014_Bin23_30_metaG | ecosystem: Environmental > Terrestrial > Soil > Wetlands > Peat | place...
AGCATCCACCACCCGATCCTGGGCGAGCAGGTCCCGGTGGAGAACATCCCCGTCCGCTTCGAGGGCCGGATCATCGCCGCGCTGCTACGGGTCTCCCTGGCGCCGCTCAAGGGCCCGACCAGCATGTACGAGCGCACCTACCTCGACGTGTTCGAGCGGCTGGCCGACATGGTGGCGCAGTCCGCCTTCCCCTTCCCCGACGAGGACGTCGGTACGGAGGAGGCCCCGAGGGTGGGCGACGGGGTCGTCGTGGTGGACGCCGACGGGCGGGTGGAGTTCGCCTCGCCGAACGCGATGAACGCGTTCCACCGCATGGGGATCTACACCCAGCCCGAGGGGCGCCGGTTCGGGGACCTCGACATAGAGGAGTCGGCAGTCGAGTGGGCGCTCGCCACCGGGCGCCCCGTCGTCGAGGAGGTCGAGCGCCGCCCCGACGTCATCGTCCTCGTGCACTGCATCCCGCTGCTGTCGCACGGCGTGGTCACGGGGGCGATGATCCTGCTGCGCGACGTCACCGACGTGCGGCGCCTCGACCGGCTGCTCCTCTCCAAGGACGCGGCCATCCGGGAGGTGCACCACCGCGTCAAGAACAACCTGCAGACGATCTCGTCGCTGTTGAGCCTCCAGGCCCGCCGGGTGGGCGACCGCGCCGCCCGGGTGGCGCTGCACGAGGCTGAGCGCCGCGTGCGCTCCATCGCGCTCGTGCACGAGATCCTGTCGCGCGACCCGAGCGACCAGGTGCCCTTCGCTGAGATCGTCGCCTCGCTGGTGCAGATGGCCGAGGACTCGGTGGTGTCGTCGCAGCCCATCGTGATCTCGGTCCACGGAGACCTCGGCGAGGTCACGGCCGACGTAGCCACGCCGCTGGCGGTGACGGTGGCCGAGTTGCTGCAGAACGCGGTCGAGCACGCGTTCGACCCCGAGGCCGGCGCCGGCACCGACTGGGCGTCCGGGTTGGAGGGAGCAGGCGGTGCCGCGGGAGCCGCCACCGTGGGCCACGTCGACCTCACGATGTCGAACGAGGAGACGGATCTGCGCGTCGAGGTGCGCGACGACGGGCTGGGACTGCCCGACGGGTTCGACATCGAGCGGACGTCGAGCCTCGGACTCTCGATCGTGCGCGACCTCGTGGTCAGCCAGCTGGAGGGGACGATCTCAATGGAGGCCATGCCCGCAGACGAGGGCGGGGGGACGCGGGTGGCGATCTCGGTGCCGGTGCGGGCACCGAGATGAGCGTGGCGCCCCCGTCGGGTGGCCCGCCCCCGGAGGGTCTACGGGCGCGCCCGGTGCGCGGTGCTCAGAATGCGGCGCGCTGCGAACGGCGTGCGGCCAGCCACGCCTTGCGCAGCTTGCGGCGCTCCTCCTCGGAGGTGCCGCCCCACACGCCCGACTCCTGGTTCGTCGCCAGTGCGAAGTCCAGGCAGGGCTCGAGCGCTTCGCAGGAGCGGCAGACGCGCTTCGCGGCCTCGATCTGGTCCACCGCGGGGCCGGTCGTGCCGACAGGGAAGAAGAGGTCCGGTTCGGTGTTGCGGCAGGCGGCCATCCGCCGCCAGTCGTCCGCGTCCCAGTCGACTGTCCGGTTCCACATGAGAGCCATCGGATGTGCCTCCACCAGCATTGTGATCCTTTTCACATGATCGGGCCCGAAAGGTGTCCGTCCGTGAAAAGCGGGTTAACGGGACAGAGGGTAACGGCCCGCCGAGGGGCTGGCAAGGAGTTTTCGTGCAAAATTCCGCCGCCCGCGCGCTGCATCCGTGACCGGTGGTTCGGAGGTGACCGGTGACGGCGGTGTATGCGCACAGGGGTTGCACCGAGGGTTTCACCGAGAACACGCTGGACGCCTTCGCGGAGGCGCGGCGCCTGGGGGCCGACGGGGTCGAGCTGGACGTGCGGCTGACCGCCGACGGGGCCCTGGCGGTGCACCACGACGCCGAGATCCCCGGGCTCGGCGCCATCGCAGCGCTGGGCGTGGCCGACCTGCCGGCCCATGTGCCGCTCCTGCCCGATGTCCTGGCCGTCTGCGACGGCATGGTCGTCAACGTCGAGATCAAGAACGCTCCCCAGGACCACGGGTGGGACCCGGCCGAGGCGGTGGCGGCGCTGACGGCGGCGGCCATCGACGAGGCCGGATGGACCGAGCGGGTCATCGTGTCCTCCTTCCAGCCCGCCACGCTGCTGGCGGTGCAGGCCGCAGACGGCCGACTGGCGCTCGGCGCGCTGTGGGGGTTCGCCGCCGACCCGGGGCCGGCCCTCGCCGAGGCCGTTGCGGCGGGGTTCCGGGCCGTTCACCCCTTCGTGACCGCGGTCACCCCGGAGCTGGTGGCGGAGGCGCACGCGGCAGGCCTCGCCGTGAACGTGTGGACGGTGAACGCGCCCGATGACCTGCGGACGATGGTGGATCTGGGGGTGGACACGGTCATCACCGACCGGCTCGGTGCCGCGCTCGCCGCCACCCGCGGCGGCCACGGGGGCTGAGGCCCGCCCGAGAGCGGAAAAGGGCCTGTCACCGGGCCGAATGGCGGGCGACCGCCCCGGTCCACAAAGATGGTCGGCCATGAACGTCGTCGTATGCGTGAAGCAGATCCCCGATCCGGCCGCCCCCGGAGCGCTGAAGCCGGACACCAACACCCTCGACCGGTCCGGCAAGCTCATCATGGACGACTCGGACAACTACGGGGTCGAGATGGCCCTCCAGCTGGCCTCGGGCGAGGGCGACGAGGTGACCCTGGTCTCCATGGCCCCCGGCGGCGAGACGTCGGGCCTGCGCACCGGCCTCGCAATGGGCGCGGCCAAGGCGATCCTGGTCAGCGACGATGCGCTGGCGGGCAGCGACGCGCTCGGAACGGCCAAGGTGCTGGCCGCCGCCATCGCGCGGGCCAACCCCGACCTCGTCGTCATGGCCACCGAGTCCACTGACGGCTACACCGGCACCCTGCCCGTGCAGGTGGCCGAGCTCATGGGGCTGCCGTCGGTGACCTTCGCCAAGGCGATCTCCGTCGACGGTGGCTCGGTCAAGGTCGAGCGGCAGACCGAGGCGGGCTACGACGAGGTGGTCTGCCCAATGCCGGCCGTGGTCACGGTCACAGCGGGCGTCGTCGAGCCGAGGTATCCCTCGTTCAAGGGGATCATGGCGGCCAAGTCCAAGCCGGTCGACAACCTGACGGTCGCCGACCTCGGCATCGACGCGTCGCAGGTGGGCGCCGTAGGCGCCGGCCAGGTGATCACCGACGTCTCGGAGGCCGAGGCGCGCTCCGGTGGGGAGATCGTGGTGGACGAGGGCGACGGCGCGCAGCGCGTGGTGGCCTTCCTCGAGCAGCTGAAGGTGGTCTGAGATGCCGATCGACAAGGTGTGGGTGCTGGCCGAGGTGGGCGACAACGGTCCGACACCGGTCACGCTCGAGCTGTTGACCGAGGCCCGCGCGGTGGCGTCGACGGTCGAGGCCGTGGCGTGGGGAGCGGACGTGGCGTCGCTGGCCGGTCCCCTCGGGGGGTACGGGGCGTCCACCGTCTACGACATCGGCGACCTCGGTGGCGCGCTGCCCGGCGTGCCCGTGGCCGCTGCGATCGCCGCGCTCGCGCAGGGTGGCAACGCGCCGGACGCGATCCTGATTCCCGCCACCTACGACGGCCGTGACGTGGCGGGGCGCCTCTCCGCCAAGCTCGACCGCCCCGTGCTCACCAATGTGACGGGCCTCGTCGAGGTTGACGGTGGGCTGGCCAGCCAGCACCCGGTCTTCGGCGGCAGCCACATCGTGACGGCGCGCTTCACCGGCGAGGGCCCCGGCATCTTCGTCATCCGTGCCAAGTCCTTCGCCGCGGAGCCGTCGGGCGGCGCCGCGGCCGCGGTCGTGCCGGCCGCGGTCCCCGACGTCGCGGCCACCAACACGGCCGGGATCGTCGAGCGCCACGTCGAGGAGCGCAGCGGGCCCAAGCTGGACGAGGCCGCAGTGGTCGTCTCGGGGGGCCGCGGACTGGGCGACGCGGCCAACTACGCCTTGATCGAGGAGCTGGCCAAGCTGCTCCACGGTGCCGCCGGCGCGAGCCGCGCCATCGTCGACGCCGGCTGGGTGCCCTACTCCCACCAGGTCGGCCAGACCGGCAAGACCGTGAAGCCGACCGTCTACATGGCGTGCGGGATCTCGGGCGCCACGCAGCACCTGGTGGGCATGAAGGGTTCGAAGAACATCATCGCGATCAACAAGGACCAGGAGGCCCCCATCTTCTCGGTGGCCGACCTCGGGATCGTGGGCGACGTGCACAAGGTCCTGCCGGCGTTGATCGAGGCGCTCAAGGCCAAGAGCTGAGCCTCGGCGACTGACGGGCGGGGCGGCGGTCCGCTCACCGCCCGGCCACCCAGATTTGGGGGTGGGCCGGCGATGCTGGCAGAGTGGTGGGTGACGTTGAGCCGGCCGTGCCGGGGCCACACCGGGCTCTCGCGTGCCCCGCGTGCGCGTTCTGACGGGGCGACCGGCGGTACATTCGGCGCACCTTCCTGATCTCGCCGATGCTCTTTCCCACCATCGACTTCGCAATCTTCTTCGCCGTCGTGTACACGGTGAACTGGCTGCTCAACCCCTACGCGCGCTGGTGGAAGCTCTCCATGATCGCGCTGAGCTACGTGTTCTACGGCTGGGTCGGGTGGAGCTACTGCCTCCTGTTGCTGGCCACCACCGTCGTGTCCTTCACCGGGGCAGCCTGGGTGTCGGCGACACGCGACGAGCGCAGCCGGCGCATCGCCATGGCGGTCTCGGTCGGCATGCTGCTCGGGATCCTCGGCTGGTTCAAGTACTACGGCTTCGTCTCGGTGAACGTCGACAACGTCACCCATGCCGTCGGGCTCGGCCGGGCGATCCCCCTCCTGCAGGTGGGACTGCCCATCGCCATCTCCTTCTTCACCTTCATGGCCATCAGCTACGTGGTCGACGTCTACCGGCGGGAGCTCGAGCCGGCCAAGCCGCTGGACTTCGCGCTCTACCTCTCGTTCTTCCCTCACCTGCTGGCCGGGCCGATCGTGCGGGGGACGGAGCTGCTACCCCAGATCCGCCGGCGTCGCGACCCGGACGCCGTCGACTACTCGCGCGCCTTCTGGCTGATCCTGGCCGGGCTGTTCAAGAAGGTCGTGATCTCGTCCTACGTCTCGAGCGCGATCGTGACGCCCGTCTTCACGTCCCCCAGCCAGCACTCCGCCCCCGAGGCCATCTTCGCAGCGTGGGGCTACGCCGTGCAGATCTATTGCGACTTCAGCGGGTACACCGACATCGCCATCGGCCTCGCGCTCCTGCTCGGCATCCGCTTCCCGCAGAACTTCGACGCGCCGTACACGGCGCGCAACCTGCAGGACTTCTGGCGACGCTGGCACATGACGCTCTCGCGCTGGTTGCGCGACTACCTGTACATCCCGCTCGGCGGGAGTGCGGGCAGCCAGGCCCAGACGATCCGCAACATCATGATCACGATGGTGCTCGGCGGCCTCTGGCACGGCGCGGCCTGGACGTTCGTGATCTGGGGCGCGCTGATGGGGCTGGGGCAGAGCTTCGGCCACCTGCGCCGCACCAGCCGCGTGCGCCGGGGGCTGCCGGCCGTCGCGGACGGCCCGGTGCGGGTCTGGGTGCAGCGGTTCCTCACCTTCCAATTCGTCTGCCTGGGCTGGGTGTTCTTCAACGCCTCGGGCACCTCGCAGGCCTTCGCCGTGCTGGGCCGGGTGTTCAAGGGGTGGGGCCAGGCGTCCCCGCTCGTCACGCCCCTGCTCGTCGTCACCGTCCTGGGCACGATCGCCTCCCAGTTCGTGCCGCAGCTGAGCGTGGGCCGGCTGCAGGCCGCGTTCTCCCAGCAGCGGACGGCCGTGCAGGTCGGCCTGCTCGGCTTCGCGCTGCTGGGCATCACCACCTTCGGTCCGGTGGGCGTCGCGCCCTTCATCTACTACCGCTTCTGATGACGGACGCCCGCACACCACCCCACCACGTGCAGTGGGAGTCGACGTCGGAATGGCGGTCGCACCAGCACGCGGAGCTGGCGCCACCCGACGACGGCCGGGTGCGGGTCCGGTGGACCCGCGCGCTGGCGCTCGCCCTCGGCGCGTTCGCGCTGTGGTTCCTCCTGTTCGCCCCGACGCTGCAGCACAACGCGCAGGTCTCGCCCGTCGGCACACGCCGCACCGTGAGCCTGGACGTGGTGGGTCCGGTGGCGGCGCTCAGCCGGGCGCTGGGCCTCTCGCACATCGTGTCGGTGACGGGTCGGGGCAACGGCCTCGCCACCGGGTCGGTGGCGCTCACGTCGTCGGGGCCCCGGCCCGTCGTGCCGCGGCGCGGTCCGCGTCACGGGACCAAACCGGGGCACGGCGGCAGCTCACCGATCCCGACGACGGCACCGCCCAACCCGAAGCTCCCCACGGCGGCCGACCCCCTACGGCTCCTGATCGTGGGCGACTCCATCGGCCTCGACATGGGCGGGCCGCTGCAGTCCGACCTGGCCGGGACCGGCGTCGTCAACGCGGCCCTCGACGGCCGGGTGAGCACCGGCCTGACCCGGCCCGACTACTTCAACTGGCCGGCGGAGCTGACGGCGGACCTCAAGTCGACGCAACCGCAGGTCGTCGTGGTCATGATCGGGGCCAACGACGCCCAGGACTTCCTCGGACCGCCGGACGTCCCCTACACCTCGTCGCAGTGGAACACCCTGTACGCCCAGCGGGTGGCCCAGTTCATGGGGATCGCCGAGAGCGGGGGCGCCACGGTGGTGTGGGTGGGGATGCCACCCATGCAGGACCCGGGTCTGAACGCGCAGATGTCCGATCTCAACGCCGTGGTCCAGCAGCGGGCGGCAGCCGCGCACCCCGCGGTCACTTACGTCAGCACGGACAAGTCGCTGGGGACCGCGCAGGGGGGCTACACCGCCTTCGTCACGAACGCGGCAGGACAGATCGTCAACGTGAGGACCCCCGACGGCACGCATCTGACGCCGGGCGGGGGGCAGGTCGTGGCCCAGCAGGTGATCGCCGAGTTGCAGTCGCTCGGCTACCGTATTTAGCCCGCCCGGAGCCGGCGACGGCCCGTCGCTCAGACGAGCGGCCAGGGGTACGGGGGCCAGCCGCCGTCGTCGACCAGCTCGGGCAGGGCGCGCAGGCTGAGGAGCCAGGCCACCCGGTCGAGGGTGGCGGCCAGCTCGGCCGGCTCGATCAGCTCGCACAGCGCCGGTGGCGGACCGTCGTGGGCCAGCCGCGCCAGGTCCTCCTGCACCGCGGCCTCCAGGGGTTCCCCGCCGAAGTCCCAGATGACGGTGCGCAGCTTGTCGTCGGCGTTGAAGCACAGCCCGTTGTCGATGGCCCAGAGCCGGTCCTCGGCCAGGAGGACGTGGCCGCTCTTGCGGTCGGCGTTGTTGGCCACGACGTCGAACGCGCACAGGCGCATCAGCACGGGGTGCCACCTCGGGTCGTCGCGCAGGGTGAAGTAGTGCGACGTGCCGTCCTCGTGGACGAACCGTTGGACCGAGCCGGGCCCGAAGGGTCCTTCGCGACGATCCACCGTCTCGGGGACCAACCCCCAGCCGAGGTGCTCGGAGAGCACGTAGGCGGCCACCTCGCGCCGGAAGAGCCCTCCGGGGAAGTCCCACAGTGGGCGCTCCCCCTTGTGCGGCTTGTAGACGGCCAGGAGCTCCTCGCCGGCCAGGCGGCAGGTCACGAGCAAGGTCGCGTTCGAGCTGCCCGCGATCCGCCCGTGCACCTCCATCTCACCGTCGGTGAGCACGTGTTCGACGGCAGCGTCGGGCACGGCCGTCAGGAAGCCGGTGGCCGGTGCCCGTTGGTGCGCGGGCAGTTGTGCCCAGCGGGGTCCAGGGGGAGCGCGCACAGCGGGCAGGCCGGCCGCCCGGACTCCACCAGGCGCGTGGCGTGGATGGCGAAGGCGGCGGCCTGCTCGCGCGTCAGCGCGACCCGCAGGACGTGCCCGCTCTCCTCCACCTCGTCCTCCTCGTCCTCCTCGTTCTCGACGTCGATCTCCTCGAGGACGAGGACGACGCGGTCGAGCTCCTCGTCGTAGGAGACGCCGATGGTGCCCACGACCCATTCGAATTCCTCGGTGCCGTAGAAGTCGAGGTCCTCGGGCAGGTGCCCCGGGCGGCCCAGCTCCTTGACGATGCGCCCGAGGTAACCGGCGAGGACGGCGACCTGCTGCTTCTCCACCTTGACCGTCGTCTCGGAGAGTCCCTGACGGCAGTAGAAGAGGAAGAGGCGGTGGCCCACCTCGCCGATCACCCCGACCGTGCAGTGGTCGGGCGCGTCGAAGTCGAAGTCGTCGTTCACCGCAACCCCATGGTCACGACGGCGCCAGCTCCTCCAGCGTGCCCGTCGAGTTCACGCACAGCACGATCGGGCCGCCGGCGCCGAAGAGGACCGCCGAGATGGAGCATGGCGAGATCGTGATGCGCTGCATGAGGTCGAGCGGCAACCCTGCGGCCGCGGCGACGATGGCCTTGATCGGATCGGCGTGCGAGACGGCCACGATCGTCTCCCCGGGGTGGTCCGCCACGAGGGTGAGCACGGCGTCCATGGACCGGACCGACATCTCGGCGAACGACTCGCCACCGGGGAACCGGAAGCCGCCGGGCCAGCGGTGGACGGTGGTCCACTCCTTGGTCCGGTACAGCCGCGCCAGGGGCTTCTCGGTCCAGGCGCCCACATCGACCTCGACGAGCCCGGGCGCCGTCCGCACCCGCAGGCCCAGGGCCTTGGCGATGGGGGTCGCGGTCTCGCGTGTCCGCTCCAGGGGCGACGCGTAGACGGCGCTGGGGGCTTTAGTCAGGGCGGCGATCCGCTCGGCCGCTGCCCCGGCCTGCGCCCGCCCGTTCTCGGAGAGGTGGAGCCCGCCGGCGCGACCGGGCAGCATCTTGCCCGTGGTGGGCGTGGTGCCGTGGCGCACGAGCAGCACAGCGGTTGGGGGGGGAGCCTTCCGGCTACGACGGGACGCGGGTCGGGTCGAGGCGGATCGGGCTGACGGCGGCACGGGAGCCCATCGTAGGCTCTGCGCGGTGGCCTCCAACCGTGCCCAGAGGGACTCGTTGGCCAAGGTGCAACGGGAGGTGGCGGCGTGCCGCCGCTGTCCCCGCCTGGTGCGCTGGCGCGAGGAGGTGGCCCGGACCGGCCGGGCCTCCTACGCCGGCCAGGTGTACTGGGGCCGTGGCGTCCCGGGCTTCGGCGACCCGCACGCCACGCTGGTCATCGTCGGCCTGGCGCCCGCGGCGCACGGTGCCAACCGGACCGGGCGGATGTTCACCGGGGACCGGTCCGGCGACTGGCTCTTCGCGGCGCTGTACCGGGCCGGCTTCGCATCGCAGCCGACCAGCACCTCCCGTGAGGACGGCCTCGTCCTCACGGGCGCCTACATCACCGCGACCGTGCACTGCGCGCCGCCCGCCAACAAGCCGGAGGCGTCCGAGCGGGCGAACTGCGCACCGTTCCTCGCCCGGGAGCTGTCACTGCTGCGACGGACCGCCGTCGTGGTCGCGCTCGGGCAGGTCGCCTGGCAGGCCGTCGCGGCGCAGGCCGGCCTCCGGCCGCGCCCGACGTTCGGCCACCTCGCCGAGAGCCCGCTCCCGGGAGGGCTGGTCATGCTCGGCTCGTACCATCCGAGCCAGCAGAACACCTTCACCGGCACGCTGACCGTCCCGATGTTCGACGCGGTGTTCACGCGCGCGCGCCGGCTGCTCTCGCCGGCGGGGGGCGCGGCGCGGGGCCCGGCTCAGGACACGAGGTCGTAGAGGAGCCGGAAGAAGCGGATGCGCGCCGGGTCGGGCGCGATGCCGTAGCTCTCGTAGAACAGCGGCTCGAATTGCTCGCCGAAGTTCCAGCACGTGCTCCATCCCCCCGTGGCCACGTCCCACCAGCGGTCGGCCACGCCCAGCTCGCCCAGGTCGACGTAGCCCGTCACCGCACCGTCGTGCAGCAGCGCGTTGGGCGGGCAGTAGTCGCCGTGGCAGACGACGAGGTCCTCGTCGGCCGGGGCGGCTGCCACCAGCTCGGCCAGGGCCGCCGCCGGGCTCAGGTGGCGGTGCTCCTCGTGGAAGCCGGCGGGGTCGATGTCGTCGTCGGCGACGCGTCGCCGGACGTGGTCGAGCGCCCGCTCGATATCGAAGCGGAACGGGCACCACTCCTCCCCGACGGCCTCGTGGAAGGCCCGCAGCCCCCTGCCGAGCGCGGCGACGAGGGCACCGACGTCGTCACGCCACACCGGGTCGGTGCCGTCGCGCCCGGGCAACGCCTCGGTGAGCAGGACCGTCGTGCCATCGTGCTGCTCCAGGGCCACCACCTCGGGGACAGGGAGGTAGGCGGCGGCCCAGATCATCCGCTCCGACTCGGCGCGCAGGGTGGGGTGGCGACCCTCGGTGTCGACCTTGGCGAAGCGCACCAGGCCGTCCGGGGCGGTCAGCTGCCAGGTGGTGACGCCCGGCGCGAGCCGGTAGGCGAGCGTGGGCGTCCAGCCCGGCGCGAGTCGCTCCAGGGCGGGCGGCGGCGTCGGCTGCGTCGGCGTCGGCGTGTCGCGCACGGGATGCAGGGTAGGGGCACGCCGGCGGCACCGGCTACCGTCTCGGCGACACCGCGGGGAGGATGGAGTGCGCGAGTCCGACGACGTGACGCCGTGCGAGGCGTCCGACATCGAGAGCTGGGACGACACTGCCGACGTCGTCGTGGTGGGCTTCGGCGCCGCGGGGTCGTGCGCCGCCTTCAGTGCCGTCGAGGGAGGTGCGCGGGTTCTGGTCGTGGAGCGGACCGGTGGCCCCGGGGGCGCGGCCGCGCTGGCCGAGGGCATCGTCTACCTGGGTGGGGGCACCCCGATCCAGACAGCGTGCGGCTTTGAAGACACCGTCGAGGACATGTACCGCTACATGATGGCGGCCTGCGGCCCGGACCCCGACGAGGCCAAGATCGCCCGCTACTGCGCGGAGAGCCTGGGCCATTTCGAATGGCTGGTGACGCGCGGGGTCCCCTTCGACCCGACCTTCTGCGCGGAGACCTCCATGGCGCCGACCGGCACGGAGGGCCTCGTGTACTCGGGGGGCGAGGACGCCTACCCCTTCAACGAGATCGCCCGGCCGGCACCCCGGGGTCACCTGGCCAAGACGAAGCGATCGACCGGGTGGTTGCTGATGCAGCACCTGGTGGCCGCCGCCACCGGCGCGGGCGCGGTCGTCTCGGCGGACACCCGCATCGACCGCCTCGTGGTCGACGACGGCCGGGTCGTCGGGGTGCAGGGGCAGCGATTCGGCGAGACGGTGTCGCTCCGGGCCCGCCGTGGCGTGGTGCTGACTGCGGGAGGTTTCATCTTCAACGACGACATGCTGCGCCGGCACTGCCCGCCCCTCGTGCGCGGCACGTTCAAGGTGGGTACCGAGGGTGACGACGGGCGGGGCATCCGCATGGCCCAGGCCCTCGGGGCCGCGGTGCGCAACATGTACGCCGGCGAGGTGTCGCTGCCGATCACGCCGCCGCGGACGCTCATCCACGGGATCCTCGTCAACGGGAAGGGACAGCGCTTCATCAACGAGGACACCTACATGGGCCGGGTCGGCCAGTCCGCGCTCTACGAGCAGGACGGTGAGGTCTACCTCATCGTCGACGAGGCGTCCTACGAGGTGAACTGGATGGGCCTCGCCGCCACCTGGGTGTGCGAGACGGTGGCGCAGCTCGAGGCCGAGATCGGCCTACCCACCGGGTCGCTCCAGGCCACCGTGGAGCTCTACAACCGGCACGCGACGGCAGGGGAGGACCCGCTGTTCCACAAAGGCCGCGCTTGGGTGCGGCCGCTCGTTCCCCCCATCGGGGCCGTCGACCTGCGCATCGGGCCGGCGCCCTACGCGCCGTTCACGCTCGGCGGGCTTGAGACGACGGTGGAGGGTGAAGTCATCGACGTCGCCGGCGACCCCATCCCCGGGCTCTTCGCCGCCGGTCGCACGACGGCGGGCGTGTGCTCGTTCGGCTACGCCAGCGGGCTGTCCATCGGGGACAGCACGCTGTTCGGTCGCCTGGCCGGGGCGCGCGCGGCCAGCGCGCCGGCGACGGCGTGAGCGGGCGCGCGGGCTCACTCCCGCAGCGCGGCGTACTCGAGCACCCGGGTCATGACGACGTCGTCGGACCTGGCCACCGACCCGCAGTCGACGTGGGGCTGCGGGTCGTACTCGATCATGAGCTGCGCCGCCTCGGCCGCGGTGCGGTCGACGAGGAGCTCGACCAGGCGCAGCGCCATGTCGATGCCGCTCGACACGCCGGCCGCGGTGATGATGCGACGGTCGAGGTGCGCGACGACGCGCTCGGGCGTGGGCTCGGCCCCGTGCGCGGCGAGCTCTCGGTAGCAGGCCCAATGGGTGGTGGCGGTCAGGCCCTCGAGCAGGCCCGCGGCGCCGAGCACCAGCGAGCCCGTGCAGACCGACGTGGTGCACCGGCTGCCGGCATGCGCGTGGCGGACCCAGTCGAGCACCCGCTCGTCGCGTTCGAGCACCCGCGTCCCGACGCCTCCGGGGAAGACGATCACGTCGGGCTCGGGCAGCTCCTCGAACGTGGCGTCGGCGGTGAGGGCCAGCATGCCGTTCTCGCTGCGGACCTCGCCGCGGGCGTGGCCGAGGAAGGTGATGTCGAAAGTCGGCACGCGCTGGAGCACCTCGTAGGGCCCGACGGCGTCGAGCGCCGTGAACTTCGGGAGGAGCGGGATCGCGACGTGGACGCGATCGGTCATGCCGGTGTCCTCTCGGTCGGGCCGGTGCGGAACCGCCGGCGGTAGGCGTCGGGCGAGGTGCCGAGGTGGCGCTGGAAGACACGGCGCAGCGTCTCCGCGCTGCCGAACCCGCAGCGCGCCGCCACGACGTCGAGCGTGTCGCCGGTCGTCTCGAGCTCCTGGCGGGCGGACTCGAGCCTGGTGCGCTCCACGAAGCGGCTCGGGGTCTCCCCGACCTCTGCGCGGAAGACCCGGCTGAAGTGGCGCACGCTCATGGCGGCGGCCGCGGCCAGGGTCCCGACGCTGTGGTCGCCGCCCGGCGCGGCCTCGACGAGCGTCTGCACGGCTCGCACGGTCGAGCGTTCGGCGCGCGGGACCCAGACCGGTGAGGCGAACTGCGTCTGGCCGCCGGGGCGGTGCAGGAACATGACCAGCCAACGGGCCACGGTCTGGGCGACGTCGACGCCAAGGTCCTCCTGGACGAGCGCCAGCGAGAGGTCGATGCCGGCGGTGACGCCGGCGCTCGACCAGTACTTCCCGTCGCGGATGTAGATCGGGTCGGGGTCGACGGTGAGCCGCGGGTAGGCCTCCCGGAGCTGGCGGGCGCGGGCCCAGTGGGTGGTCACGCGGCGCCCGTCGAGCAGCCCGGCCGCGGCACCGAGGAAGGCGCCTGAGCACACGGTGGCCACCCGCCGGCAGTGCGGGGCGGTGTCAGCGATCCAGCCCACGAGGGTCTCGTCGGCGGACGCGGCGTCGGCGCCCGTGCCGCCCGCCAGCACGAGCGTGTCGATGCGCGCCGCGCCGTCGGGCAGCGGCGCCGTGCCCATCTCCAGTCCGCTCTCGGCCCGGACCGGGCCGCCCTGTCGCGATGTCAGCGTGACCCGGTACCCCGCACGGCCGAGCGCCGCGGCCGCCCTGGTCGCCCCGGCGAAGACCTCGTGCGGGCCCACCGCATCGAGCGGTTGCAGGCCGTCGAAGGCGACGATCACGACGTGGCGCTCCCTCATCAGCTCCACTCTGAGCGCCCGGTGTGATGGCGTCAATGACACAGTTCCCACAGATTCGGCCACCGAGGGAGCCGCCGACCGGCCCCCTGAGCGTGGAGAGGGGTCAGCCCTGCCGGGCCCGCCGGGTGCCGCGCGCCCGCACCCAGGCCAACAGGTCGCCGTGCTCGCCGCGGCTCACCGTCCCGGTGAAGATGTCCTCGCGTCCGGTCGACACATCGCGCCGCACCTCGGCGCAGAGCCGGTCGCCCAGGGCGGCCGGCTGGAGGTACTCGACCAGGACCGACGAGATGATGCCCGAGTGGTCCTCGTCGTTCGCGGCGGCGGCGACGGCGGCGCCGGCCACGGCGTAGAAGACGGCACCGTGCACCGTGCCGTGGGGGTTGGCGTGGCTCGCGCCGGTGGTGAGGGTGGCGACGGTGTGCCCCGGGCCCCGGCGCGCCACCTCGATCCCGAGGAGGGCGGCGAACTCGTCGTGTCCGGGCCCGCTCAACGGGTCACTCAGGATGCGGGGGTCGTCGAGGGGAGACGTCCCGGCATCGGCACCGCCGTCGCCGACCAGCGCTTGCGGCTGATCCGGCTGAGCTTGTTCAGCAACGTGACCGCGCCGGGGTCGTCCTCGATGGGCCGGGTCTCGATCACGCCGGCGGCCTCCATTTCGTTGAAGAGCTCCTCGCCCTTCTCGGTGCGCACCAGGGTGAGGGTCCAGTCGCCGAAGGCGCCGATGCCGCCGGTCGAGATGTCTGCGTGCTCGGCCGCGAAATCGGGGCAGCTGGTGCACCCCTCACGGGTCCACGCGTGCGCCTCCTTCAGCGGGACCTCGTGGTAGCTCCCGTCCCTCATCCACACCTGGAAGACGCCCTTGATGTTCATCTTGACGATCTCGGCCCGGGCCAGCCCGTACTTCGCCTCGAAGAGCTCGGGGAAGATGGTGTCGTCGAAGGTCTTCGAGCACAGCAGGCCGATGGAGAGGCTGAAGCGGCGGGCGATCTTGCCCGCCTTGCGCGCCGCCATCACCGGTGGCGCGGAGGCCTGGCATCCCATGCCCACGAGGGCGATGCGCTCCGCCCCCTGAGCGATGGCCTCGGCGTAGGCCAGGGGGTTGGCGGAGTAGGTGTAGCGCGAGCCGGCAGTGGCGAGCACGTCCTCGCGGTTGCGGGCCACGCGGGGCACGGCCTTCCACGTCGACCCGTCGCCCTCGAGGCCCGAGACCAGGGCGGCGTCGATCACATCGTGCTCGAAGGCCCAGATGAGGAGCGCGGACACCAGGCCCCCGTCCTGCCCGGTGCCCGCCACGTCGGCGTCCTTGGCCCGGGCCAGCACGGTCCGGCGCGCAATGCCCGAGACCTCCTCGTCGGTGCGGGGCCGGCCGAAGAGGTAGTTCTCGATGTCGGGCTCCCAGGTACGGAAGCGGGGACAGGCCCGGGTGCACAGGGTGCAGCCCTTCAGGCCGTGGGTGCAGTTGTCCGGCCCGCCCTCCGCGTCCACGTGGAAGGGCTTGTAGACGCCCTCGGAGTCGTCGTAGCCGAGCACGTCGTAGGGGCAGGAGATCACGCACGCGGAGCATCCCGTGCAGAGTCCAGACGTCACGACCTCGGTGAACAGCTCGGCCCATTGCGGCTTCTCGGGTGGCATCGGCCCACCATATTCGGCCGGGCGTCGGCGGTCCGATACCGTCGGCCCGTGCCCGAGATCCTCGAAGTCGAGCGCTACCGGGCGTTCGCCGAGCAGGCCCTGGGGCGACCGATCACCCGGGTGTGGATGGTGGACTCCCGCTACGGCCGTGGGGGCACCACGGCGCCGCGCCTGCGGGCGGCGCTGGTGGGACGCTCCTTCACCGCCGCCCGCCGCCGGGGGAAGCTGATGCTGCTCGACTCGGGCGGGGGGCCGACGCTGGGCCTGCGCTTCGGCATGACGGGCGGGCTCGTCGTGGACGGGGAGCAGGCGCTCGACCGCCTGCGCTACGGGCCCGGCATGTTCGACGACAAGTGGGTGCGCGCCCGCATCACGTTCGACGACGGCGGTCAGCTCCTGGTGCACGACCCCCGCCGCTTCGGGTCGCTCGAGATCGCTCCCGACGAGGGGCGGCTCGGGCCCGACGCACTCAGCGTCTCGTTGGCCGAGCTGCGGCCCGTCGTGGCCGCCGGGCGGGGGAGGAGCGGGACGGCGGCACCCCTCAAGGCCCGGCTCATGGACCAGGAGCGCCTGGCGGGGGTGGGCAACCTGCTCGCCGACGAGATCCTCTGGCGGGCGGGGCTGGCTCCGGGACGTCGCACGCCCCTCGGCGAGGACGAGCTCCGGGAGCTGCACACGGCCATGCGGGCGACGCTGCGCCAGCTCGCCCGGAGGGGTGGCTCGCACACGGGCGGCCTGATGGAGGAGCGCCACGACGGGGGACGGTGCCCGCGCGACGGCACCGAGCTGCGGCGCGAGGTCGTCGGCGGCCGGACCACGTACTGGTGCCCTGCACACCAGCATTGACCCCGTCTCAACTGGTGAGCGGTGGCAGTCCCTTGGCGATGAGGTCGACGCCGAAGACGAGGAACAGCACGGCCATCACCGCTGCGTTGTGCACCGACAGCCACGCCTTGGCCGAGTCGAGCGTCCCCTGGGCCCGTTCCCCGCCCACGAGCGCGTACAGGACGGGGAGGGCGATGGTCAGGCTTGCGATGACGACGAAGACCGCGGTGGCCACGACGGCGTCGGTCGTCGAGAGGCCGAGTTGCGCCAGTCCCGCGGCGGCTCCCGCGGTGAGGATCAGGTTCTTGGGGTTTACCCCGGCGAGCAGAATGCCCAGTCCGAAGGCCTTGACCGGGGAGAGCGCGTCCACGGCGCCCATCCACTTCGGCAGGGCGGGCTCCTCGCCGGGCACGGGTCGCTTGCTCCAGTTGCGCCGGGCGAGCAGCAGCAGCACGACGCCGAGGACGATCTTGCCCCACGACACCGAGTCCGCCGCGGTGCTGCTGGTGGCGACGCTGCCGTCGTGCGAGACCACGTAGACGGCCGTGCTGACGGCGGCCAGGGCCAGGACCCACCCCACCAGGAAGGCCGGACCGTTCACCTTCGCCCGCCGCGAGAAGAGCATGAGGATCACGGCGATGATGGGCACCGGGCTGATGGCCACCCCGATGGCGAAGGTCAGGACCTCGCTGATCCCCTGTCCCACGTCGGCTCCTTCCCCGGCGTCCCTCAGCCCTCGGCGATCTCCTCGAGCACCTTGGCCGCGTGGCCGTCGGCCCGGACGTTGTACCACGCCCGTTGCACCTTCCCGTTGGGCCCCACGAGGAAGGTGGAGCGGATCGTGCCGACCGTCTTCTTGCCGTACATGGTTTTCTCGCCCCAGGCCCCGTACTTCTCCATCACCTTCTTGTCGGCGTCGGTGAGGAGGGGGAACTTGAGCCTGTACTTGGTGCGGAACTTCACGTGCTTCTCCGCCTTGTCCGGCGAGATCCCGAGCACCGCCACCCCGGCCTTGTCGAAGGCCCGGAGGTTGTCGTTGAACTGGCAGGCCTCCTTGGTGCACCCCGGCGTGTCGTCGGCGGGGTAGAAGTACACGATCACGCGGCGGCCCTTGTAGTCCGAGAGCTTGACCGGCTTGCCGTCCTGGTCAGGCAGGGTGAATGCGGGGGCGGTGGAGCCCGCCTCGAGTTTGGCCATGGTCGGCCCTCCTTCGGTGTGGGTGGGGACGGGTCACTTTGGCACAGGCTCCCGCAGAGGACCCGTCCTGGCCTGGTACAATAGACGTGCGACCACCGGCGGGGGCCGGTGAGTCGGGGCCGATTCTCACTCCTCTGGCAGGCGCACGGTCCCGCCGTACAACAGAGAGAGCGGGACAATGACCGTTGATGCCCTGACCGGCGCGCATGCCGGAACCGACGCGAACGGGGGCAGCGATGTCTCCGGGGACGACACCTACGAGACCGCCCGGACCTTCGAGTCCCTCGGGGTCTCACCCGAGCTCACACAAGCGCTGGCCGATGAAGGCATCGTCAGCGCTTTTCCAATTCAGGCCCTGACCGTCGCCGACGCGCTGGCCGGCCGTGACGTGTGCGGCAAGGCCAAGACCGGCTCGGGCAAGACCCTCGCCTTCGGCGTGCCGCTCCTGCAGCGGGCCCGGGCCACCCGGGACGCACACGGCGCCGTCCCGGCCGCCCGCCCGGCGCGACCGCTGGCACTCGTCCTGCTGCCGACCCGTGAGCTCGCGGTGCAGGTGCACGACGTCCTCGCCCCGCTGGCCAAGAAGCTCGGGCTGCGGGCCGTCGCCGTCTACGGCGGCGCCGACATCGACCGCCAGGTGGCCAAGCTGCGCAAGGGGGTCGACCTCGTCATCGCGACCCCTGGCCGGCTGATCGACCTCGGCGACCGGGGCGAGATCGCGGTGGACGCGCTCGAGACGTTGGTGCTCGACGAGGCCGACCGCATGGCCGACATGGGATTCATGCCCCAGGTCGAGTGGGTGCTGCGCCGGCTGGACCAGCCCCACCAGACGCTGCTCTTCTCTGCCACCCTCGACGGTGCCGTCGATCGCCTCGTGAAGCGCTACCTGACCGACCCCGTCTACCACGAGGTTGCGTCCTCCACCCAGACCGTGACGCTGATGGAGCACCGGTTCCTCCAGGTGCACCAGATGGACAAGGTGAAGGTGGCCGCCGCCATCTGCCGGAGCCAGGAGAAGTCTCTGCTCTTCGTCCGCACCAAGCGCGGCGCCGACCGGCTGGTGGAGAACCTGGGGAAGGAGGGCATCCGGGCGGCCGCCATCCACGGCGACCTGCGCCAGGCCAACCGAGAGAAGGCGCTGGCCGAGTTCTCGAACGGCAAGCTCGCGGTGCTGGTGGCGACCGATGTGGCGGCCCGTGGCCTCCACATCGAGGGGGTCGACGGCGTGATCCACTTCGACCCGCCCGAGGATCACAAGGCCTACCTGCACCGCTCCGGCCGCACCGCCCGGGCCGGCAGGGCGGGCGTCGTCGTGAGCCTGTCCCTGTGGAACCAATTGGTCGAGATGGAGGTGATCCAGCGCCGGCTCGGGCTGCGGATCCCCATCGTGGAGATGTTCTCCAACGACCCGCGGCTGGCTGACCTGGCGGCCTGGACGCCCCAAGCCGAAGAGAGCGTCCTCTGAGCGACGCCGTGCCCATCCCCTCTTGGTCGCCCGAGGACGGGGTTCGCCGAGTCCTCGTCGTGACCGCCCATCCCGACGACGTCGACTTCGGGTCGGCCGGCACGGTCGCCGCCTTCACGTCGGCCGGGGTCGAGGTCACCTACTGCATCGTCACGAACGGCGACGCCGGTGGATCCGACCGTGCGATGTCGCGGGCCGACATCGCAGCGCTGCGCCAGGACGAGCAGCGGGCCGCGGCCGCCGTGGTCGGGGTGAGCGACGTGCACTTCCTCGGTCATCCCGACGGCATGGTGCAAGCCACCCTCGAGCTCCGGCGCGACATCAGCCGGGTCATCCGCCGGGTCAGGCCCGAGCGCGTGCTGACCCAGTCGCCCGAGCGCAACTGGGACGCCATCTTCGCCAGCCATCCCGACCACCTGGCCGCCGGCGAGGCGGCCGTGTGCGCGGTGTACCCCGACGCCCGCAACCCGTTCGCGCACCTTGAGCTGCTCGACGAAGGGCTCGAGCCCTGGAGCGTCTCGGAGCTCTGGATCATGGGCCCCGGCAGTGGCGGGGCGGAGTCCGGCATCGCCGTGGAGACGACCGCCACCGTGGAGCGCAAGGTGGCCGCCCTCATGTGCCACAAGAGCCAGATGACCGACCCGGACGCCATCGCGCAGCGCGTCGTCACCTGGGCGCGCGACACGGCCAGGGTCGCGGGGCTCCCGGACGGTGCCTCGGCCGAGGTCTTCCGGGTCACCCGCATCCCCTGAGGCCTCGATGGGCGCGGACGATCCCTGGGTGGTCATTCAGCACGTGGCGTTCGAAGGGCCCGGCGCCGTCGCCCGTGCCGTGGCCGATTCCGGAGCCGACCTCAGCGTCGTCCGCGTCGACCAGGGCGAGGCCGTCCCGCCGCCGGCGGCGGTCGCGGGCATGGCCGGCCTCGTCGTCATGGGCGGGCCGATGGGTGTGCACGACGATCTTCCCTGGCTCGGGGACGAGCGGGCACTGCTGCGCACGGCGGTCGCGGCCGGGCTGCCCGTGCTCGGCGTGTGCCTCGGTGCCCAACAGCTCGCCGCCGCCCTCGGCGCCGAGGTGATGCCCGGTCCCGCTCCCGAATGCGGTGTGGGCGAGGTGCACCTCACGACCGAGGCCATCGGCGACCCGCTCTTCGGGCCCGCCCCCACACCGCTCTCGTGCGTGCACTGGCACGGTGACACCTTCTCGTTGCCCGAGGGCGCGGTGCGGCTGGCCCGCAACGACGCCTACGAGAACCAGGCCTTCCGGATGGGCGCCCGCGCCTATGGCCTGCAGTTCCACGTGGAGGTGACGGCCAGCCTCGTGGCGCACTGGGGGCCACACCTGCCCGCCGGGGTCTACGTGCGGTCCTCCGACGTGGCCCACGTGAGCCGGGCCGGTGAGGGGATCGTGCGCCGCTTCGTCGCGCTGGCGGGTGGGGGCGTCGTGGGCTGATGGGCGCCGGCGCGGCAACCGTCCGGCGCCTCGCCCTGGCGCTCCCTGAGACCGTCGAGGCGCCGCATCACGACATGACGTCGTTCCGCGTGGCGGGGAAGGTCTTCGCCACCATGCCGCCCGAGGGAGGTCGCGTCCACGTCTTCCTCGACGAGGAGGAGATCGAGGCCTACTGCGCCGAGTTCCCCGACGCGGTCGAGGAGCTGTGGTGGGGCACGAAGCGCCGCGGGTGCAAAGTGCTGCTCAGCCGCGCCCCGACGGCGCTCCTGCGCGAGCTCCTGACCGAGTCGTGGCGGCGCAGGGCGCCGAGGACGTTGCTGTCCGGCCTCGACGGCGAGACCGCTACCCCGCCATCTGGCGCAGCACGTACTGGAGGATCCCGCCGTGACGGTAGTACTCGGCCTCCATCGGGGTGTCGATGCGGACCACGACCCGGAACTCGGTGACCGAGTCGTCGTCCGCCGTCGCCATGACGGACAGTTCCTTCGGGAGCTCACCCTTGTTGAGCACGTCGAGGCCGGCGATGGAGAAGCGTTCGTGCCCGTTCAGGCCGAGGCTCTCGGCCGAGTCGCCCTTGTAGAACTGCAGCGGGACGACGCCCATGCCGATGAGGTTGGAGCGGTGGATGCGCTCGAAGCTCTGGGCGATGACGGCGCGCACGCCCAGCAGGGCCGTGCCCTTGGCCGCCCAGTCGCGGCTGCTCCCCGTTCCGTACTCGCGGCCTGCCAGCACGATCAGCGGCACGCCCTCGCCCGCGTACTGCATGGCCGCCTCGTAAATGGAGGTCTCCGTTCCCTCGGGTAGGTGCAGCGTGAGCCCGCCCTCGGTGCCCGGTGCCAGGCGGTTGCGCAGCCGCACGTTGGCGAAGGTGCCGCGCATCATGACCTCGTGGTTGCCTCGCCGCGCTCCGTAGGAGTTGAAGTCCTCTCTCGGCACACCGTGCTCGGTCAGGTAGCGCCCGGCCGGAGTGGTCGGGCCGATGGATCCCGCGGGGGAGATGTGGTCGGTGGTCACGCTGTCGCCCACCATGGCCAGGACCCGCGCGTCAGCGATGTCGGCGACCGGGGCAGGCGTCATCGTCATGGTCTCGAAGAAAGGTGGGTTCTTGACATAGGTGGAGTCGTCCTGCCACGCGTACGTCTCACCGGAGCTGGTCGGCACCTGCTGCCAGTACTCGTCGCCGTCGAAGACGGAGCTGTAGCGGGTGCGGAACATCTCCGACGTCAACGAGGTGCGGATCGTCTCGCTGATCTCCTCCATGGAGGGCCACAGCTCGGAGAGGAGGACCGGGTTGCCCTCGGCGTCGGACCCCAGCGGCTCGGTCGTCAGGTCGAGGGCCATGGTGCCGGCCAGCGCGTAGGCCACCACCAGCGGGGGCGAGGCCAGGTAGTTCAACCGCACGTCGGGGTGGATGCGCCCCTCGAAGTTGCGGTTGCCCGACAGGACCGCGGCCACGGACAGGTCGCCCTCCCTGACCGCCTCGCTCACCCCGTCGAGGAGTGGGCCCGAGTTGCCGATGCACGTCGTGCAGCCGTAGCCGACGAGGTAGAAGCCCAGCTGCTGCAGTGGTTCGACGAGGCCGGCACGCGCGAGGTAGTCGACGACCACGCGGGAGCCGGGTGCGAGCGACGTCTTCACCCAGGGCTTGGAGCGCAGGCCCCGCTCGACCGCCTTGCGGGCCAGGAGCCCGGCGCCGACGAGCACCTGGGGGTTCGAGGTGTTGGTGCAGCTGGTGATGGCCGCGATGACCACGTCGCCGTCGCTCACCTGGTGGTGGGGTGCTGCGGCCGGCTCGGTGGGCGCGCTGCGCGGCGCACGGTCGAGCGCGACCCGGAAGGAGTCGGCGGCGGCGGAGAGCGCGACCCGGTCCTGCGGCCGTGAGGGACCGGCGAGCGAGGGCTCCACGTCACCGAGGTCGAGGCTGGCGCACTCCGAGTACACCGGCTCGGGGGCGCCGGGGTCGTGCCAAAGCCCCTGCGCCTTGGCATAGGCCTCCACCAGGGCGAGATGTTCCTCGTCGCGCCCGGTGAAGCGGAGGTAGTCCAAGGTGACCTGGTCGATGGGGAACATCGTGCAGGTGGCGCCGTACTCGGGGCTCATGTTGCCGATGGTGGCGCGCGTCTCGAGCGGCAACGCGGCAACGCCGGGGCCGTAGCACTCGACGAACGCGCCGACCACGCCGTGCGCGCGCAGCAGCTCGGTCACGGTCAGCACCACGTCGGTCGCGGTGATCCCCGCCCTCGGCTCGCCGGAGATCCTGAGCCCCACGACGGGCGGCAGCAGCATGGAGAGCGGCTGGCCGAGCATGGCCGCCTCGGCCTCTATCCCACCCACGCCCCAGCCGAGCACCCCGAGGCCGTTGACCATGGTGGTGTGCGAATCCGTGCCCACGAGGGTGTCGCAGAAGGCGCGCCCGTCATCGGTCGCGAAGACCAGCCGCGACAGGTACTCCAGGTTCACCTGGTGGCAGATGCCCATGCCCGGCGGCACGGCGCGGAAGCCGCGGAACGCGCCCTGGGCCCACCGCAGCAGCTGGTAGCGCTCCATGTTGCGTTGGTACTCAATGGAGACGTTGCGGTCGTAGGCCGATGCGTCACCCGACCGCTCCACGATGACGGAGTGGTCGATGACCAACTCGACGGGGACGAGCGGGTTGACCTGGGAGGCGTTGCCACCGAGGCGCGCCAGCGCATCGCGCATGGCGGCGAGGTCGACCACCCCGGGCACTCCCGTGAAGTCCTGCATGAGGACCCGTTCGGGCGTGAGGGCGATCTCGTGGGCTGCATCCCCGGCTCCCTGCCCATGGCCCTCGGGGTTGGCCCCCCAGGCGGCGACCGCCACGATGTCATCGGCCGAGACGTAGGGGCTGTCCTCGTGGCGGAGCAGGTTCTCGAGGATCACCTTGATGGAGTAGGGCAGGCGCTCGATGTCGTGGCGCTCGGCGAGCGACGGGGCCTTGATGTCGAAGATCTCGTAGGTGCGCCCGCCGACGTCCAGATCCTTCCTGGCGCCGAAGGTGTCGGGGTGCGCTGCGGTCGGGGAGTCCGTGCTCATGCACCCATTCTGCCGTGGCGCTGCCGGGAACGCCCAACGGGCGCGAGGCCCGCCTCCGGGCGGAGCGCCGAAGGCCCGGCATCGGCGCCTGGACCGCATCGAGAGCCCGACACCCTCGTTGACACGCAGATTCGTAACACCTTCGTAACCGCAGCCGCGCCTCCGGCACGACTCCTTCGTGCACAATCGAGATAGTGCGAGGACGCGAAGGCGCGAGCGGAGCCGTCGGGTGTGGTGGCACGCGCCGCCGGCGCGGTCCGCGCCGTGTATCGCTCGTCCCGTCCGCAGTGACCATCGTGTGTGCGGGGTTGCTGGTTCCCTGCCTCCTGGTCGCCGGCGCCGCCGCGACGCGGGCCGCACCGGCGGGGGCGGCGGAGCAGCCGCACGTCTACAACGACGGTGGGATGATCGGTTTCGGCAACGTCAACCTCGACCCGTCGCTGCCCCAGCCGTTGAACTCGCCTGTCTTCTCGGGCGCCGCCACCCCCGACGGGGCCGGCTACCTGCTCGCCAGCGCCGACGGCGGGGTCTTCGCGTTCGGCGACGCCACCTTCGAGGGATCGGCGGGGGATCTGCCGCTCAACGGCCCCATCGTTGCCATGGCGACCACGCCCGACGGCAAGGGGTACTGGCTCGGCGCGCTCGACGGCGGCGTCTTCGCCTACGGCGACGCCGGGTTCTACGGCTCCATGGGGTCGACCCGGCTCAACCAGCCCATCGTGGGCATGGCCTCGACGCCCGACGGCAAGGGGTACTGGCTCGTGGCCGCCGACGGCGGCATCTTCGGCTTCGGCGACGCCGGCTTCTTCGGGAGCACGGGCAGCATCGCGCTCAATGCGCCCATCGTGGGGATGGCGGCGACGCACGACGGCAACGGCTACTGGCTCGTTGCCGCCGACGGAGGCATCTTCGACTACGGCGACGCGGGCTTCTACGGCTCCGCGGGCGCAGCCAACCTGCCTGACTCGGTGGTGGGCATGGTCGCCTCACCCGACGGCGGGGGCTACCTGCTCGCCACCGAGAACGGCGTCGTGCTGCCCTACGGCGATGCGCAGGCCTACGGCGGGCTGACCCTCGATCCGACGGCCACCCAGATCTCGGCCATCATCGGCAACAACCAGGGGACGGGGTACTGGCTCTTGGACCCGCAGGCCTGGCAGTACAGCTTCACGACGCCCACGCCCGAGTCCGAGTTCCCGGGGTCGGCCACCATCGCGGCCGCCGTGGCCTCGCAGATAGAGCCCGACCCGAGCGTGGCGCAGGGGGCGTGGTGCAACCCCTACGGCCCCTGCGAGCAGTGGTGCGCCCTGTTCGCCACCTGGGCCTGGGAGCAGGCCGGCATCCCCATTCCCCGGTACGGCTTCACGGGCGACATCTGGGATTGGGCCGCCACCTACGGCCGCGACCTCCCCCCGACCGCCACACCGGCCGTGGGCGATGCCGTCCTCTACGGCACCGGCCCCCAGAGCGTGTACTCCTCGGTCCACGTCGGGATCGTGACCCAGGTCTGGCCGGACGGCTCCATCATGACCGTGGGGGGCGACTCGGGCCCGGGCCGCGACGGCTACCTGTCGGTGGCGCTCGACGGGCCCTTCCTGCCCGCCGACTCGAATTCGTACAACGGCGTGCCGATCTACGCCTTCGCGCAGCCTTAGGTCCGCCCGCTCCGGAGGGTCTCCCTGACGGTCGCCCCGTCGTGAAACACCCATTGAAATGCGCCGTTGTCGGGCTTATCTTGCAAAGTGAGAGCCGTACACCCCGGGGGTGGTGATCTTGGCCTTCGTCCGGATCGTGGAGTTCCCGTCCTACGAGGCGGCAATGGCCAACTCGGAGCTCGCGGAAACGGCGCTCTTCTCGCAGAAGCCGGCCGCGCTCTGCGACAGGCCGATGGTCTTCCGCAATCTCGACGTGCGGCGCGTCGAGGAGATAGGTCGAACGCCGCGAGTGACGCGCGAGTGGACGCGCAAGTGAAGGAAGGGAGCGCCACGTGGGACGAAAAGTTGCCGATTGCCGGGACTTCCCGAGCGAGAGCGGTTGCACGCTGACCATCTCGGGTGAGGAGGATGAGGTCGTGCTCGCCGCCACCCAGCACGCAGTCTCCGTGCACGGGCACGAGGACAGCGACGAGGTCCGGACCTGGCTCCGCCAGAACTTGAAGGATGAGGTTCCCGCATAACCGCCGAGAGGAGACGCCATGGCAGGGTTGATTCGCAAGAGCCTCGACAAGCCGGATGAGGTTCGGGCCTTCGACGGCGCCACCGGCCAGCTCGAGGTCGTGAACACGGAGGAAGGGGCCGTCGGTCGGGCGACCTTTCTCCCGGGGTGGAAGTGGTCCGAACACGTGAAGCCCATCGCCAAGACCGATAGTTGCCAGGCGGCGCACACCGGGTACTTCATCTCCGGCCGCTTGAAGGTCGTCATGGATGACGGCGAAGAGATGGAGTACGGAGCAGGTGACTTCGCCGTCATGAAGCCGGGACACGACGCCTGGGTCATCGGCGACGAGCCCTGCATCGTCATCGACTGGCAGGGATACGCCGACTACGCCAAGCGCTGAGGAGAATTCGCGGCTCGAAGGGCCCTCGGGCCGATTTCGACGTCGATCGCCCCGCGGGGGGCCCTGCTGGCGGCGACGCACTTCGGCGACGGGCGGATGTCGCATAGGCTGCCGGCGGAGGTCCGATCCACCGTGCCCGTCTACGAATTCCGCTGCTCGACCTGTCACGCCGTCTTCGACGAGCGCCGGCCCATGGCCGATGCCGACGCCCCGGCGACCTGTCCCGGTGGCCACGTGGGGGCCCGGCGTCTGCTTCCGGTCTTCGCCACCACGGGCCATGCGGCCGAGCCGGTCGGCGGGGGCATGTGCGGCGCGCCGGTCGCGGGTGGGTGCGGCAGCGGCTGCGCCTGCTGCTGAGCACGGCGCCATGACCCTCTCCTCCTGGGACGACTATCCCGTCCACCAGGCCGCCGAGTTCATTGCGCACCCGGCGACGAGCGACCGTAACTTCTACGACCGTTACTACTTCAACATGCACCCCTGCTCGGGTGACTGGTTCGCGATCTTCGGCTACGGCCAGTACCCGAACCTGGGCGTGGTCGACGCCTTCGTCGACGTGCGCCACGGCGGATCGCAGCACGTCGTGCGGGCCTCTGCGCCCCTCGACGACAGGGGCGATCTCTCCGTCGGGCCCATCCGCGTGGAGGTGCTCGAGCCGCTGCGCCGCCTCCGGGTGGTGGTCGAGCCCACCGAGCACAGCGTGGCCATGGACGTCACCTGGGAGGGACACATCCCGGCCATGGCCGAGCCGCGCCAGTACATGCGCTCCAAGGGCAAGGTCGTCTTCGACACCCAGCGGCTGGCTCAGACCGGTTGCTGGTCGGGCACTCTCTCCGTCGGCGGGACCGAGATCGAGGTGACGCCCGATCATTGCTGGGGGACGCGCGACCGCTCCTGGGGCGTCCGCCCCGTGGGCGAGCCGGAGACCGACGGCATCCGCCAGGGTGAGCTCGTGCTCGGCGGCATGTGGAACTACTTCCCGATGCAATTCGACGATCACGCCATCATGTACATCTGCCACGAGCGCGACGACGGGGAGCGCCCGCTGGTGCAGGGGGAGCGGGTGTGGGTGGACCCCGCCCGCGAGGTCGAGGAGCTCGGCCGCTCCGAGCACGAGCACCACCTCGTCCCGGGCACGCGGGTCATCGACCGTTCGGTGCTGCGCTTCCCCGACGCCGGCCTCGACATCACCTGCACGCCGTTGCTGGCCAACTACGTCTCCATCGGCACCGGCTACGGCATCGACGCCGACTGGCGTCACGGGATGTACCACGGCCCCGAACCGGTGACCCAGGGGCTCGTGTTCTCGGTGGACGACGTGAAGGGGATCGCCCAATACGGCATCGTCGACCAGGTCGCCCGGTTCTCCTACGACGGGCACGTCGGCTACGGCCTGCTCGAGCACGGCTTCTTCGGCCCCTACCGCCGCTACGGCCTGATGGACGGCGCGATGGGGGCACCGCCGGACTGACGTGCCGGCGCGCTGCGCCAGGGTCCCGCCCGCCGCCGGGCATGCGAGAATGAGGGATGCCCGACGCCTCCAGCGTCCTCCTGCAACGCCTCCAGGCCGCGTTCGACACCGTGGTGCCCGGCGCCGACCCCGTGCTGCGGGTGTCCGACCGCGCCGACTTCCAGGCCAACGGCGCCCTGGCGCTGGCGAAGCAGGTGGGACGGCCGCCGCGTCAGGTGGCGGAGGAGGTCGTGGCGGCGGCCTCCCTCGACGACATCTGCTCGGAGGTGGAGGTCAGCGGCCCGGGCTTCATCAACCTGACGCTTTCGGACGGGTTCGTCGCCGGTCAGCTCGCCGCCCTGTCCGCCGACCCCCGGCTGGGCGTGGCCGAGGTGGAGCGCCCCGAGACCATCGTCATCGACTACTCGGCCCCGAACGTCGCCAAGGAGATGCACGTCGGGCACCTGCGCAGCACGCTGATCGGCGACGCCCTGGCACGCGTCCTGGGGTTCCTCGGCCACGACGTACGGCGCGAGAACCACATCGGTGACTGGGGCACGCCGTTCGGGATGCTGATAGAGCACCTGATCGACGTCGGGGGGGCGGAGGACGCCGAGTCCTTCAGCGTGCGGGACCTGAACGAGTTCTACGCGGCGGCCCGCCGGCAGTTCGACTCCGACCCGGACTTCGCCGAGCGGAGCCGGCGGCGGGTCGTCCTCCTGCAGAGCGGGGACGAGGAGACGCTCCGGCTGTGGCGGATCTTCGTGGCGGAGTCCATGCGCCACGCGCGCGAGGTCTACGACCTCCTCGGCGTGCTCCTCACGGAGGCGGACACGGTGGGCGAGAGCTTCTACAACCCGCTGTTGCCGGTCGTCGTGGAGGAGCTCTCGGCCAAGGGCCTCCTCGTCGAGGACGACGGCGCACTCTGCGTCTTCCCCGAGGGCTTCGAGAACCGCAACGGGGAGCCATTGCCGCTCATCGTGCGCAAGTCCGACGGGGGGTACGGCTACCCGGCCACCGACCTCGCGTGTGTCCGCGACCGGACCGGCCGGATCGGGGCCACCCGGCTCGTCTACGTCGTGGGCGCCGAGCAGTCGCTGCACCTGCGCCTGGTCTTCGCGGTGGCCGCGCTGGCGGACTACCTGCCCGACGTCTCGGCCGCGGTCCACGTCGCGTTCGGCCTCGTGCTCGGGACGGACGGCAAGAAGCTGGCCAGCCGCAGCGGTGGCTCCGAGCGCCTCGTCGATCTCCTCGCGGAGGGGATCGAGCGGGCCGAGGCCGCGCTGAAGGAGCGGTCGAGCGACCTGTCCCCCGAGCGGCAGGCCGCCACTGCACATGCCCTGGGTGTGGGAGCGGTCAAGTACGCCGACCTCTCCACCGAGCGCGGCCGGGACTACGTCTTCGACTGGGACCGGATGCTCGCCTTCGAAGGCGACACCGGGCCGTACCTGCAGTACGCGCACGCCCGCATCCGCTCCATCTTCCGGCGGGCCGAGGTGGCGCCGCCCGCACCCGGGTCGCCGCTTCTCCTCGGCGAGCCGGCGGAGCGCGCCCTGGCCCTCGAGCTGCTCCGCTTCGCCGAGGCCGTCGAGGTCACCGCCGAGACCTACAGCCCCTCGAAGCTCTGCACCTACCTCTTCGACCTCGCCACCGCCTTCACGGGGTTCTACGAGGCCTGCCGGGTCCTGGTCGACGACGAGGCGGTGCGCTCGTCGCGCCTCGGGCTCTGCGACCTCACGGCGAGAGTCCTCGAGCAGGGGCTCTCGCTGCTCGGCATCGAGGCACCCGAGCAGATGTGACCGGGGCCGGGCCGGCCCCTATCCTCTTGCGGGCACGTCGGGTGACGGGTCCGTAGCGTGGCCCGCACCCCCACCCCACAAGGAGTCGTAGGGAACATGGATCTGAACGGCACGTCGGCAATCGTCACGGGCGGGGCGTCCGGGCTGGGCGAGGCCACCTCGCGCCTGTTGGCGGAGCGCGGCGTCCACGTGGTCGTCGCCGACCTCCAGGCGGACAGGGGTGAGCCGTTGGCCAAGGAGATCGGCGGCCTGTTCGTGCAGACCGACGTCACCAACACCGAGCAGGTGATCGACGCCGTCGACGCCGCGCTGGACATGGGCCCGCTCAAGTCCCTGGTCAACTGCGCCGGCATCGGGTGGGCCGGCCGCACCATCGGCAAGGACGGTGAGTACGCCTCGGCGCACGATCTCGACCTCTACCGGCGGGTGATCGAGATCAACCTCGTCGGCACCTTCAACTGCATCCGCCTGGCCGCCACCAAGATGAGCCTCAACGAACCCGACGTGGACGGCGCCCGCGGCGCCATCGTGAACACGGCCTCGTTGGCCGCCGAAGACGGCCAGATCGGACAGGCCGCCTACTCGTCGTCGAAGGGCGGGGTCGTCGGCATGACGCTGCCGGTGGCGCGTGACCTGGCGGTGGTGGGCATCCGGCTGAACACCATCCTCCCCGGCCTCATCGACACCCCGATCTACGGGACGGGCGAGGGCTCGGACGCCTTCAAGAACAAGCTGTCCCAGGACGTCCTGTTCCCGCACCGGCTCGGCTACGCCGGCGAATTCGCGTCGCTGGCCCTCGAGCTCCTCACCAACGGCTACATGAACGCCGAGTCGATCCGCCTCGACGCCGGCGCCCGCCTGCAGCCCAAGTAACCCCGGACGCCGCACCGACGAGGAGGGGGGACCGCGATGATCGACCCTGAACTGGCCGCCGTGATCGACATGCTGCCGTCGATCGACCTGTCCGACCCGGTGGCGGCGCGGGAGGCGTTCGAGCAGATCCTCGTCGCGATCGAGGTCGACATCCCCGGGGTGGAGACCCTCCGGATCGACGACCGGCTCGTACCGGGGTGGGAGGGCGATCCCGACGTGCCGGTCCGGGTGTACCGGCCCCGGTCCGACGCCATGCCGGCGCCCGGCATCGTCATGATCCACGGCGGCGGCTTCGTCATCGGCAGCGTCGAGGCGGAGCATGCCGGGGCAGCGCGCATGGCGGTCGACACGGGTGCCGTCGTCGTCTCCGTCGAGTACCGCCTGGCGCCCGAGCACCCGTATCCGGCCGGGCTGCACGACTGCTACGCCGCACTGGCGTACCTGCACGCCGAGGCCGGCGCGCTCGGTGTCGACGCCGGGCGGGTCGCCCTGTGCGGGGCCAGCGCCGGGGGCGGCCTCGCGGCGGCGACGGCCCTGCTCGCCCGGGACCTCGGCGGCCCGCCGGTCTGCTTCCAGATGCTGCAGATCCCCGAGCTCGACGACCGGCTCGAGACGCCCTCCATGCGGGCCTTCGTGGACTCGCCGCTGTGGAACCGGCCCTTGGCGGTGCAGAGCTGGAGGGCCTACCTGGGCGACCTGTCCGGGTCCACCGAGGTGCCGTCGTACGCCGCGCCGTCCCGGGCCGGCGACCTCTCGGGGCTGCCGCCGGCCTACGTCTCGACGGCGGAGCACGACCCGCTGCGCGACGAGGGGATCACCTATGCGCTCCGCATGCTCCAGGCCGGGGTGTCGGTGGAGCTGCACCAGTTCCCCGGCACGTACCACGGTTCGGCGCTGGTCACGACCGCCGCCGTGTCACGGCGCGCCCAGCGTGAGGCGACCCTCGTGCTCCGGCGGGCGCTGGGGGTCGAGACCGACTAGAGCCCCGCCGGCGGTGGCGTCACGCTCAGTGGGCGCCGCCCAGCGTCAGCACGCCGACGGCGGCGGCAATGGCCAGGGGCGCACTGGCCAGGCCGAGCAGGCTCGCCCGTCTGACGTCGGGCCGCCCTCCGGCCGCCCTGGCCGACCGGAGCCAGAGCACCCAGGCCAGGGACCCGGTCACGAACATGTTGGGCCCGATGTTGAGGCCGACCAGCAGCTCGAACGGATGGGGCGGTTGGCGCGCCGCCAGCAGGGACGCCGCCGGCAGGTTGTTCACCAGCACGCTGGTGAGGGCGGCGGTGAAGGCGGTCCCCCACGCGTCCAGGTGCGAGAGCAGGGTGGCCGGTCCCGACCAGGTCCGGCCGAGCGTCCCCAGTGCCACGGCCAGCCCGAAGAGCCCGACGAGCACCGGGAGGCCGAGGATGCGCACCGCGGCGCCGGGCGACGTCGTGCTGTCGTGGCGCCACGACCTGATCACCACCGCCGCGATGCCGACCGCCGCCACGGGTATCGCCGGAGAGTGGAGCCCCACGACGAGCACCGTCACGGCCGCCACTGCCACGATGCCGACGCCCAGCACGGGACGCTCGTGGCCGCCGGCCGGGGTGATCGTGGTGCGCAGGTCACGGTGGTGGACGGCGCCGACGACGAGCGCGGTCACCGCGGCGACGGCCAGCGCGGCCGGCGCCATGTGGGCGAAGAATGCGCCGCCCGACAGGTGGAGATGGCCCAGCACGATGAGGTTCGTCAAGTTCGACCCGGGGAGCATGAGCGAGCCCGCGTTCGAGAGGAGCAGGCAGGCGTAGATCAGCGGCGCTTCCCCCTCCCCCCGGCTGCGCGCCGCGTAGACGAGGACCGGGGTGAGGAACGTCACCGACGTGTCGAGGTTGAGCAGCGTCGTGACGGAGACCACCAGGACCACCGATCCGACGTAGAGCGCGAGGCCGTTGGGGGAGAGCCGCGCCAGGGCGCTCCCGCCCGCGGCGAAGAGCCCGTCCTCGTCGGCGACGAGGCCCACCAGGAGGAGCCCGGCGACGAGGACGAAGGGCGGCCAGTCCTGTGCGGCGGCGGCGCGGGCGTCGTGCGGCGCCGCCAGCACCGCCGCGAGGAGGGCGCCGGTCCCGAGGGCGGCCAGGCCCCACTCCAGGGGCCGGGTGGGGGCGGGAACGGGGCGGATCCGGGTGTCCATGCCGCTCACCGTTCCTCTGTGCCCCGGCGCAGAGGCCGGAAAACGCCGGTGTGGAGGTCGATCCTCCTGGGACCCGACCCTAGGGGGGCGGCCGGACCAGCCCGGCACCGCCCATAGCCTCGCCTGAGAGACAACCCCGAGGAGTAAGGAAGTCCCCCCATGCCCGATGTCCTCTCACCCAAGGCCCGTGAGCTGATCGCCCGGCCCGTGCTGGCTTCGCTGACCACCTTGAACCCGGACGGCTCGCCGCAGGTCACCCCGCTGTGGGTCGACCGCGACGGTGACGACGTCGTGTTCAACACCGCCCGGGGACGGAAGAAGGCGCGCAACCTCGAGCGCGATCCCCGGGTGGCCGTCACCGTGATCGACCCCGACGACCAGTACAACGTGGTGGCCTTCCGCGGCACGGTGGTCGACATCACGACCGAGGGCGCGGACGCCCACATCGACGCGCTGGCCAAGAAGTATCTCGGCGTGGACTCGTACCCCATGCGCCGGGAGGGCGAGGTGCGGATCCGCGTCACGGTGCGCACCGACCACATCGCCATGCAGGGGTAGCCCCCGGGCGGTGAGGCGCGGTCATGCCGGAGCTCGACGAGCTGGCCGAGATCTACGACGAGACACGGGGCGGGGAGGCGCGGGGCGAGGAGTACGCGGCCGACGTCACGGCCCGCCTGCCGGCGGGCGAAGATCCGGTACTCGAGGTGGGGGTCGGGACCGGCGTCGTCGCGCTCGGCCTGGTCCGACGCGGGCACCGATCGAGGCGCTGCGGGCACTGCCCGAAGGGGACTACCAGCGCCGCATGACCGCCGAGATGCTGGTCCTGCACCGGCCGGTGGTCGGATGACGGGCGGGCCGCTGGGCCGGGTGGGAGGAGACCGTCGCACGCGGTCCGGTAGCGTCGCGCCGTGACGTTCAGGGGCTGGCCGGAGCGCGCGCTCGATTTCTACGACGGGCTCGAGGTGGACAACTCGAAGGCGTACTGGCTCGAGCACAAGGACGTCTACGAGCGCGACGTGAAGGCGCCGATGGACGCGCTGCTGGCCGAGCTGTCCCCGCAATTCGGCGAGGCGCGGCTCTTCCGCCCGTACCGTGACACCCGCTTCAGCCGTGACAAGTCCCCCTACAAGACGGCCATCGCCGCCAGGATCGGGGACGGCTACGTGCAGCTGTCCGCCAACGGCCTCGTGGCGGGCGCGGGTATGTACCACCTGGCGCCCGACCAGCTCGCGCGCTACCGCGCCGCCGTGGACGCCGACGGTCCGGGTCGCGGCCTGCAGTCCATCGTCGACACGCTGCGGGACGCTCGCCTCGAGGTGACCGCCATGGAGACGCTCAAGAGCACGCCGCGGGGATACGCGAAGGATCACCCCCGGATCGATCTGCTCCGCCACAAGGGACTGGTGGCCATGAAGGCATGGCCCGTCGCGTCGTGGCTGGGGACGGCCGGCGCCAAGAAGCGGATCGCCGAGGTGTTCCACTCCTCGGCGCCACTGCTGCAATGGCTCCACGCGCACGTCGGGCCGGCGGAGGACGCCGCCGACACCGGCCCGGGGCGGGCGGGACGGACCCGGACGCGGACGTAGCGAGGGCGTCGTGGGTCCCGGCTACGCCGTGTAACAGGTCATCGACAGCGACCCGTAGGCGTACCCCTCAATGAGCACCTCGGGTCGGCGGGTGGCATCGGTGCCGGCCACACCAGCGAAGTAGACGAGCGGGATGAAGTGGTCGGGAGTCGGGACGGCGAGGGCATAGTCGGGATGCCCGGTGAGCTGCAGCACGTCTGCGGGGGCGTCGACCACCACGCTGCGGGCCGCCTCGTCGAAGCGCTGCGCCCAGTCGAAACCGGCATCGGCGCGCCCCCAGTCGAGCGCGCCCAGGTTGTGCACGACGTTGCCGCTGGCGACGACCAACACCCCGCGCTCGCGCAACGGCGCCAGACGCGCCGCGATGTCGAGGTGGTAGTCGAGCGGCTGCAGCGCATCGATGGCGAATTGCACCACCGGGACGTCGGCGCCGGGGTACATGTGGGCGAGAACCGACCAGGTCCCGTGGTCGATGCCCCAGCTGTCGTAGTCGAGCCCCACCCAGCGCGGTTCGACGACCTCGGCCACCTCGGCCGCCACATCGGGGGCCCCCGGGCACGGGTACTCGTAGGTGAAGAGCCGGTCGGGAAATCCGAAGAAGTCGTGGATGGTGCGTGGCACGGCCATGGCGGTCACGGCCGTGGCGTTGGTGTACCAGTGCGCCGAGATGGCGAGGACGGCACGCGGGCGGGGGAGCGTGGCCCCCAGCGCGGCCCACGCGTCCGTATAGCGGTTCTGCTCCAGCGCGTTCATGGGGTTCCCGTGTCCGATGAAGATGACGGGAAGCGGCGTGTCACTCACCGGGCCACCCTACCGACCACGCCACCTCAGGCCGCCGCCGGGCGCACCTCCGTGGCCTCGTCGGCGCTGCTGAGCGCCTTCCACAACGCCCAGTAGCCCTTGTAGGTGATGGCGCCGGTGATGTACCCGGCCCGCTCGAGCTCGGCGTGGTAGGCGGGAAGGTTGCGCCAGGGGACGCCCATGTCGACGTGGTGGGCCAGGTGCCAGCCGGTGTTGTAGGGCACGATCCAGAAGCGTGCGAGCAGCGACTGCCGCACGTTGTGCGTCGTGGCCCGGCGGTCGGGGCTGCGCTCCATGCCACCGTGCTCGGCGATGGAACGCAGGCGGTTGATCACGCGCCACTCGGTCATCCAGGGCAGCCACCACAGCAGCGGGTAGATCCACCAGCGCCCCGTGGCGGCCCACATGGCGGCCCACAGCACGGCCTGCACGCCGAAGATGGAGAGGCCGATGGGCCGGAACGGCTTGGTCCGCGTGTTCTTCACGAGCGGCACGAAGTTCTTCCAGCCGCTGATCCCCACCGCGTCGCGGAAGAGCCGGCGGTACAGCGCGCGACGTGTGCAGGGGTAGGGCGCGTAGAAGGCGATGTCGGGCTCGTCCGGGCCGAACTCGTCCTTGTGGTGGGCGAAGTGCACCCGCCGGTAGAGCTGGACCGGCGTGAACACGGGATAGGCCACCACCCACTTGCCGATCCAGTCGTTCCACCGCTTGTTCGTGAAGAGGAGCTTGTGCGCCGCTTCATGCATGAGGATGGCGAAGCGGGCGTACATGGGACCCATGAGCACGAAGGCGAGCAGGTAGCTCCACCACTGGTCGATCCACACCGAGCCGCCGATGATGAGCGCCACCCAGAACCAGACCGCGCCCACCGAGATCGCGTTGCGCACGTTGTCGATGCGCCGCAGCCCGGCGCGCAGATCGGGGATCGCCATGCCGTTGGGCAGCAGCCGCTCGCTCGGGAGGACGTCCGGCCGGTCGGCCGCGTCGGGCACCATGGTGCTCGCCATGGGCCTATATTACGATATTTGGTCAGATGACGCAATTGAGTAATATCCCGGTTTCCCCGGTGGCGCCACCGCTGACCGCCCGCTCCGTGCTGGCGAGCGCACTGCTGGGCATGGATCCGCCCGAGTTGCCGGTTGCCCAGCTCGTGCGGCTCACCGCCCTCTTCGGCATCAGCGAGAACCGGGCCCGGGTCGCCCTGAGCCGGATGGTCACCGCGGGCGAGGCCACTTCGGACGGAGCGGGGCGGTACCGCCTGGCCGGGCATCTCGCGGCGCGCCAGTCTCGCCAGTCGGCGAGCCGATCGGGCACGGTGGCGGCCTACGACGGCCGGTGGTGGCTCGCCGTGGTGACGACGACCGGCAGTACGGCTGAGGTGCGCGGCGCCCGACGGCGGGCGCTGGCCTACGCCCGGATGGCCGAGCTGCGCGAGGGGGTCTGGATGCGGCCGGGCAACGTCGCCGTCGTGCTGCCCGACTCCCTGGACGCGGACGTCGAGCTCATGACAGCGCGGCCGGCGGACGCGCGGGCGTTGGCCGGCCGCTTGTGGGATCTGCCCTCATGGTCGGACCGCGCCCGCTCCCTGCTCGGGAACCTCGGCTCCCTCGCGCCGGACATGCCCGAGGCGTTGGCGCCCGGGTTCGAGCTGTCGGCCGCCGTCCTGCGGCACCTGCAGGCGGACCCGCTGCTGCCGGCCGAGCTCCTCCCGGACGACTGGCCCGGTGTCGGACTGCGAGCGTCCTACGACGAGTGGGATGCTCGGTACCGCTCGACGCTTCGTCGGTGGAGCCGGGCCGGCTGAGCGGGTCGGTCGCTATCGTGGCGACATGCCCGATATTCGTCAGGCGCTGACCATACGTATGCCACCCGAGGCGGTGTTCGACGCCGTCAACAGCGCCCAGGGGAACCGAGCCTTCTGGACGGACCAGACCGAGTACGAGCCGGTCGAGGGGTCGGTCGCCGTCTTCTCGTTCGGCCCCGGCGCAGAGACGCAGTTCCGCTTCGAGGTCACGTCCATCGACCGCCCCCGTTCACTGACGTGGACGTGTGTCGGAGGTCCCCCGGAATGGCAGCCGACCTCCATCGTCTGGACGCTCACTCCCGTCGACGGCGGCACGCACGTCCTCTTCGAGCATCGGGACTGGGCGTCGGCCGAGGGCGAGCTGCCCGCCTGCACCTTCACGTGGGGCCGGATCCTCTACGTGCTCGACGAGTACGTGCGGACGGGGTCCGCGACGCCGCCGTTCCAGGTCTACTGACGGGGCAGGTCGTTGAGGTCGACCCTACGGGGGAGTGGGTCGCGCGGATTGGGCTCGGCTAACTTCACTGGTCCATGGACGTCGAGGTCGCCTTCACGGGGGTGCCGGTATCGGAGCTCGGAGCGGGGCGTGGCTTTTTCGAACGCCTCTTCGGGCGACCGGCCGACATCCTCGTCGCCGATGACGAAGTCATGTGGCGGGTCAACGATTCGGCCTGGCTTTATGTCGTCGTCGATCCCGTTCGGGCCGGGAACGCGCTGGCGGCCCTCTCCGTGGGCGACCTCGACGCCGCGTTGTCCGAGCTCGGCGGACGCGGCCTGAGCCCGCACCGGGTCGAAGACGTCGGCGACAACGCGCGTAAGGCGACGCTGCTGGACCCCGACGGGAATTCGGTCGCCCTCATCGAGGTGGCGGGATGAGCACCGGGGCCATTGTCGCCCTGGCCATCGCCATTGCCGTGGTCGTCGTCGTCCTGGTCGCGGTCGGCGGATCGAAGTGGGGGCGCCGGCGTGGCTACTCGGGCGTGGGCGGCGACACCATCGCCCGCTGCAGCCGGGGCCACCTCTTCACCACGCTGTGGATCCCCGGGGCGTCGCTCAAGGCGGTCCGGCTGGGCTTCAAGCGCTACCAGCGCTGCCCGGTCTGCCGGAAGTGGCGGATCGTCGAGCCGGTCCCGGACTCCGAGCTGACCGACGAGGACCGGCTGCTGGCCGCCCAGCACCACGACGCCAGGTTGCCCTGATCCGCCCCCACGGGGCCGAAGCTCGGTGCGGCTACGCCGCGTGCGACTGGTTGATCCAGGTCTCGTACATCTCGGCGTAGTGCCCGCCGAGCGCCACCAGCTCGTCGTGCGACCCCACCTCCAGCAGGCGGCCGTCACCCACGACCACGATGCGGTCGGCCCGCATGGCGGTCGACAGCCGGTGGGCGATGAGCACCGCCGTGCGCCCCTCCAGCAGTACGTCCAGCGCCGCCTCGACCATGGTCTCGGACTTGAGGTCGAGGTTCGAGGTCGCCTCGTCGAGGACGAGCACCCGCGGCTCCGCCATGAAGGCGCGCCCGAGGGCGATGAGCTGGCGCTCACCCGAGGAGAGCGACTGGCCGCGCTCGTGGACCGGGGTGTCGAGGCCGTAGGGCAGACGGTGCACGAGCTCGCCCAGACCGACCTGGTGCACGGCGTTCCACACCTCGTCGTCGGGTGCGCCCGGTCGGGCGAAGGCAATGTTGTCCCGGATGGTCCCGGCGAAGAGGAACGGCTCCTGCGGGACCACACCGAGCTGGCTCCGCAGCGAGGCGAGCGTGACGTGCTTGAGGTCGTACCCGTCGATGAGCACGCGGCCCGCCGTGGGGTCGTAGAAGCGGGTGACCAGCTTGGCCATCGTCGACTTCCCGGCCCCGGTGGCGCCCACGAACGCGACCGTCTCGCCCGGCTCAATGGTCAGGTCGACGTCGTGCAGCACCGGCACCGCGGGGTCGTACCCGAACGAGACGTGGTCGAAGTGGATCTGCCCGCGGATCTGCGGCAGCTCCACCGCGTCGGGTGCCTCGAGCACCGATGGTTCGGTCTCGAGCAGGCCGCGCAGCTTGAACACCGACGCCCGGCCCTGCTGGAAGGTGTTGTACTGCTGCACCAGCAGCTGAATCGGGGAGAAGAAGCGGTTCACGTACAGGAAGAAGGCGGTCAGCTGGCCCAGGTTGATCTCCTGTGGGTGGTGCAGGTACATGGTGCCGCCGATGCCCAGGATGAGCAACTGACCGAAGACGCTGATGACCTGTGACCCCGGTCCGTAGACGCCGTTGATGCGGCCCGTGTAGTTGTTGGCGTCCCGGTAGGCGCCGACGATGTCACGGTGGGTCTCTACGTTGTAGCGCTGCCGGTTGTGCGCCGTCACGATGCGCACGCCCTGCAGGCTCTCGGAGAGGTCGGCCAGCACGAGCGCGATGCCGTCGCGCACCTTGTCGTAGCCGCGCTCGGAGGCCCTCTTGAACCAGATCGACATGACGACCAGGGGCGGCAGCACCGCGAAGACGGTGATGGCGGCCAGCTTCGCGTTGGTGGCGAAGAGGAAGACCGTGATGACGACCATGGTCAGGCCCTGAATGGCGAACTGGGCCAGCCCGTCCTGCAGCAGCTGCTGGAGGTTCTCGATGTCGCTCGTCATGCGGCTCATGACGACGCCCGCCTTCTCCTCGGTGAAGAAGTCGAGCGAGAGCCGCTGCAGATGGCGGAACACCTTGATGCGCAGGTCGTTCATGACCCACGACGCGAGGCGGCCGGTCACCCGTGCCTGACCCCACTGGGCACTCCCCGAGATCATGATCGACACCAGGTACAGCACCGCCATGAACACCACGACCCCGTAGTCGTAGTGGGGCGGGGTGAGCCCGTGGTTGATGGCGTAGGAGACGAGGCTCGGGCCGAGCTGGGTGAACAGGGCGATCATCCCCACCAAGAACGCGGCCAGGGCGCACATGCCCGGGTACTCCATGAGCAGGCTGGTGAGCGTCAGCTTCTTCGACTCGTGCTGCGTCGGCAGCTGCGTGAAGACGGCGGAGGGCTCGCCGCGCTCGGGCTCCTCCTTGAGGAGCAGGTCGACACCGGCCTGCAGCTCGTGGGGGATCCCGCCGAAGGGCAGTCCCGCCTGGGCCGAGCCCGGCGCTCCGCCACCGCCCATCGGCGGTCCGACTCCTCCACCACCTCCGAACATCAGATCGCACCCCCCTCCGGCTCGAGGACGTCGTCGTCCAGCCCGAGGCCCTCCGCACCGGCCGCCGCCTCGATGGCGGCCTGCTCCTCGCTGGTGGCCTGCGCCAGCACCTCGGAGTAGAGCGGGGTCGAGGCCAGCAGCTCGGCGTGGGTACCGTCGGCCACGATGCGCCCGCTGTCGAGCAGCACCACGCGGTCGGCCAGGCTGATGGTCGAGAGCCGGTGGGCGATGATCAGCGTGGTGCGCCCCTCCATCAGGACGCGCAGCGAGGAGTGGATGCGCTGCTCCACCTTGACGTCGATGGCGCTGGTGGCGTCGTCGAGGATGAGGATGGGCGGGTTGACCAGCAGGGCGCGGGCGATGGCGATGCGCTGGCGCTGCCCGCCGGAGAGCGTGTAACCCCGCTCGCCCACCACGGTGTCGTAGCCGTCGGCCAGCCGGTTGATGAAGCCGGTGGCACCGGCCGCCTCGGCTGCGGCCACGACCTCTTCCAAGGAGGCGTCCGGGCGCCCGTAGGCGATGTTGTCCCGGATCGACACGGAGAAGAGGAAGGGTTCGTCGAGGACGACGCCGATGTTGGCCCGCAGGCTGGTGAGGGTGAGGTCGCGCACGTCGTGCCCGTCGACCCGTACCGTGCCGCCGGTGGCGTCGTAGAAGCGGGCCAGCACACGGGCCACGGTGGACTTGCCGCTGCCGGTGCGCCCGACCAGGGCGATCGTCTCGCCCGGGTGCAGGTGCAGGTTCAGGTTGCGCAGTATCTCGCGCGGTCCGTCGTCCCCACCCGGCTTCGTGAGCAGGCTGTCGTCGGCGTAGGCGAAGCTGACGTCGTCGAACTCGACGTCACCCCGGCAGTCGACGAGGTCGATGGCGTCGGCCCGGTCGACGATCGTGGGCTTCTCGTCGATGATCTCGTAAATCCGGTCGGCCGAGGCCGAGGCGCGCTGGCCCATCATGATCAGCATCCCGAGCATCATGAACGGCGCCTGCATCATCACCAGGTAGAGGTTGAACGAGACGATGGACGCGACGGGCAGGTGTTCGTGGATGACCAGCCACCCGCCGACCAGCAGCACGAGGACGAGGCCGATCTGGGAGAGGTTCTGCACCAGCGGGGCGAAACGGGCGCGCAGGTCGGCGTCCTTGATGTAGCCCCACTGCACCCGGTCGGCCGCCTTGGCCAACTGGCCCAGCTGCTGCTGCTCGGCGGCGAAGCTGCGCACGACACGCACGCCGTTGACGTTCTCGTCCACCACCGTCGCCACCTCGGCGAGACGGGACTGAATGAGCCAGGACACGGGGAAGAGCGACTTCCTCATCTTGACGCCGACGATGTAGATGAACGGCATGGACGCCATGGCGACGAAGGCCAGGGGCACGCTGATGGAGAGCATGAAGGCGAACGCCACCAGCGCGATGGAGCACTGCACGAGGATCATGGGCGCGAAGGTGAGGTACATCTGCACGGAGCGGATGTCCGAGTTGGCCCGCGAGATCAACTGGCCGGACTGGACGCGGTCGTAGAAGGGGAAGGACATGCGCGTGAAGTGCTCGTAGAGGATGTTGCGCAGGTCGAATTCGATCGCGTAGGCGACCTTGAAGAGGTTGGTGCGCGAGATGTAGCCGAAGACCCCCGTGAACAAAGCGAGTACGCCGATCAGCTCCACGTAATTGTGCAGCGGCTGCGTCTTGTTGATGAGCGAGTTGGTGATGCCGTTCTGGAGGATCTTGGGGATCCACACCTGAATGATGAGCCCGAGGAACGAGAAGATCAGCGCGCTGAACCACTGCAGCTTGTGCGCCATCACGATGGGCGTCGCCCGCTTGATCCACGACTTGGAGCGGTCCGGGTCGATGGTGGCCTTGGGCGCGGTGTAGCGGCTCGTGGCCCCCATGGGGACGTAGGCCGCGAGCGGCAGCCGGGGCGCCGCTTCCTCCGTCTCCACCGTGCCGGAGCCGACCTGGCCGTTCCCGCCGGCCGTCTCGTCCAGCCTGTCCTCGGTCTTGCTCACTGCTCCACCTGCTTCGGCCCCTGACGGGACGCGGTCATCGCCCGCGCCCACAGCTCGAGGGAGCGCAGGGCCATGGCCTCGTCCTTGTCGGGCAGGTGGCCGGCGATGGAGATCAGGTAGGCGTCGACGGCGCGGTCGGCCTCGGCCAGCGTGCGGACGCCCTCGTCGGTCAGGCGCAGTGCCACCCGCCGGCGGTCGGCGTCCTCCTGGCGGCGGTGGACCAGGTCGCGGGCGACGAGGCCGTCGATGAGGGCGGTGATGGAGGGGCGCCGCACCGCGAGCCGGTCGGCCAGCCCCGAGGCGGCCGCGGACCCCTCGGCCAGGATGCCGAGGACCCGGTACTGGGGCAGGGTGAGGTCCATGCCGGCCAGGGCGACCTCCACCCGCTTCGAGAGCCAGGCCGCGACGCGGCCGTAGGTCCCGAGGACGGGGGGCGCGCCGCCGGCCGGCTTGGTCCCGGTCGAGGCGGTGGCGCCCGGCTTCCGGCGTGGCGCCGCGGCGGCGGAGGGGGTCGAGGTCACAGACACTTCGAGCATCTTACAGTTAGAAAGGCTAACTATGTGCGGGTGGCCGGCGCCTTCCGCGGCCCGATCCACTCACGTCCCCCCGTGGGACCCCCACTCGGGATCGAGCTGGCGCAGGAACAGGTCGCAGCGTTGCTCCTCGTCGGTCTCCCCGATGGCGCCGGCGGCCAGCTGCAGGGCGTGCAGAGAGCGCAGGAAGCCGCGGTTCGGCTCGTCGCGCCAGCGCACATACCCCGAGCCGCGCCAGCCGGCGGCCCGCAGCGCATCGAGACCGCGGTGGTAGCCCACGCGGGCGAAGGCGTACCGGTCGATGGGCTCGGTGGCGATCTCGGCCAGGTCGGCCCAGGCCTGGAGGCAGCGCGGGTCCTGCGCCGCCACGGCGGCCACCGCCGCCCGACGCTGGTCCGGCGGGAGGGACCGGGCCGCGTCGAGGGCGGCGGCCAGCTCGGGTGCGAGGGGGTCGAGGACGGTCTCGGGGCTGCCGGAGGTGAACTGGACGGAGTGCTCGGGGGTCACACGGCCATGTTATGAGGGCATGCCGGAGAACGGTCGGGGGGCGCCGCCCGCGGGGGAGCGGAATGTCGGAGCCGAAAGACCCCGCTGTACTCTTCGCGCCGTGGCGATGCCTGACGACCCGTCGAACTCCTTCGGCCACCACCCCGGCCTGCGAGATCGCGAGCCCGAGGCGAGGGAGCTGGCCGACGCCCTGCGTCGTCTGATCCGCCTCTCGGTCAGCACGGCACCGCCGGCCTCGGCGACGGCGCGGTTGGCGGCGCAGCTGGCCGCCGTGGCCGACGAGCTCGAGACGTACCGGCCCGAGGTGCCGTTGCCCCGCTTCATCCCGCCGGAGGAGGACGGCCCGCCCCGGGAGCCGCCGCTCGGGGGCGCCATGCCCTACGACGTCGTCGTCGGGCCGTTCAACCCGATCGCGCCGCCGGTCGTGCTCGATTTCGAGCCGCCCAAGGCGCTCGGCCGGGCCGTCTTCGACGTGACGTACGAGGGGGCGCCGGGCTGCGTGCACGGTGCCGTGCTGGCGGCGGCGTTCGACATCATCCTCACCGCGGCGAACGCGCTCGAGGGCTCGGTGGGGCCGACGGTTCGCCTCGCCCTGCGCTACCTGCGACCGACGCTGACCGACGTGGAGGCCGTCTTCGAGGGGTGGGTCACCGAGGTGACGGATCGTCGCGTCTTCAGCAAGGGTCGCATCGTGCAGGACGGGATCGTCACGGTGGAGGCCGAGGGGGAGTTCGCCATCTTCAACCAGGAGTCGGTGAGCCGGATGGCGTCGAGCCGGCGCCGATCCTCCGAGGCCGCCCGGAGCCGGCGTGACGCGACGCCCGCAGGTGGCGCCGCGGCCGACGCCGAGAGCGGCGGCGTGGTACCGACGGGGGAGTAGCGCCAGCCGGTGGCGCGCCAGTCGTTGCAACCCTCCCGGCATCCGGCCGACTACCCCTTCACGCACCGCGTGCGGACGCGCTTCGCCGAGACGGACGCCATGGGGATCATCCACCATGCGGCCTACCTGCCGTACCTCGAGGAGGCGCGGGTCGAGTATCTCCGGTCCATCGGGCATCCGTACGACTCGGTGCGTGCCGGCGACGCCGCCTCTGGTGAAGCCAATGGCCGGGACTTCGCCGTGCTCGAGGCCTCCGTGGAGTACCGGCGGCCGCTGCACTTCGACGACGAGGTCGACGTGGCGCTCCTGATCGGCGCCGTCACGGGCACGACCTTCCAGATCGCCTACCTGCTCTCGGTCGGCGGCGAGGCCCGCGCCACGGCGGTGACGGTGCACGGGTGCGTCGACGGCCGGGGCCGGCCCACCCGCCTCCCCGCCTGGGTCAGGCGGTTCGAGAACGGCTCCTAGCAGTGCCGCCCCGCTCCGGCGGGGCCGTCACAGCGACGACACGAGCCGCCCGAAGGACTCCGCCATGGCCCCTTTCGCCGCCACGGGGTCGTCGGCGCGTGCCACGACCATCCCCGCCTGCATGATCGCACCGAGGAGCAGGTTCGCCAGCGGGTCGACCTCGGCCTCCTCTATCCGGCCCAGCTGCGCCGCCACCGCCAGCACGGCCTTGATCGTGCCGAAGGCGTAGCGCTCGTCGAGCTCGTGCCAGACGTCCCAGCCCAGCACGGTGGGGCCGTCGAGCATCACGATCCGCTGCACCTCGGGGTTGACGCACTGGTCCAGGAAGGCGTCGAAGCCGAGCTCGAGGATCCGCACCGGGTCGGTCTCGCCGCTGCTGGACGCGACCGCCAGCACCTGGGCGGTGAGGTCGTCCTCCACCGCCTCGAACGTCGCCCGGAACAGGTCGGTCTTGGAGGGGAAGTGGTGGTACAGGGCGCCGCGGCTGACGCCGGCCGCGCCCAGGATCTCCTCGGTCGAGGTCGCCGCGAAGCCCCGCTCGGCGAAGAGGCGGCGGGCCGTCGCGATCAGCCGGCCCCGTGTGGCCTCGGTGCGTTCTGCCTGCGTGGGCACGGCGGAAGCCTACTCCCTCTTTACAAACAGACTGTTGGTATGTATGGTGTCTCACCATGACCTCCCCTACCGAGACACCCACCGCACACACATCCGACGCCGCGGCCACGCTGCTGCCGCGCAAGCCGATCCGCCTCGAGCGGGGCGACGTCGCCTATGTCGACCAGGGTGACGGCCGGGCTCCGGCCGCCCTCTTCGTCCATGGCGTCCTCGTCAACGCCGACCTGTGGCGCAACGTGATCTGGGACGTCGGCGACGCCCGCCGCTGCATCGCCCCCGATCTGCCCGCCCACGGGGCGACGCCGGCGCCGGACGGGGATGGCGCCACGACCGACCTGTCGCTCAACGGCCTCGCCGCCATGCTGGACGAGCTCTGCGCGCGGCTCCGGCTGGACCGGGTCGATGTGGTCGCCAACGACACCGGTGGTGCGGTGGCGCAGGTCTTCGCGGCCCGCTTCCCGCAGCGCATCCGCACTCTGACGCTGACGAACTGCGACGTGCACGACAACTTCCCGCCCGAGCCGTTCAAGCCCTTCGTCGCACTGGCCGAGGCGGGCGAGTTGGGTCCGATGGTGGCGGCCATGGCCGGCGACCTGACGGTGGCCCGTTCCGAGATCGGGTTCGCGCAGGGATACGCCCGGCCGGACCGGCTCCCCGACGAGCTCCTGGCGAGCTATCTCGGCCCGTTCGTGCCCGACCAGGGCAGGGGGCTCGAGCGCTTCCTCGCCTCCTCGTCGGCGGCCGAGCTCATGGCGGTCGAGCCGTTGCTCGCCGAGCTGGACGTGCCGGCGCAGGTGGCCTGGGGCACGGCCGACCTGTTCTTCGAACCGTCGTGGGCCGAACGCCTGCGGGCCATGATCCCCGGCGTCGAGCGCGTCACCCTCGTTCCCGACGCCATGCTGTTCTGGCCCGACGAGAGGGCGGCCGACCTCGTCCCCCTGCTCCGGGGCTTCTGGGAGGCCCACGCCTGATCCGCCCCAATGGCGGTACCGTGACAGTGGTGAGCGACAGCGAGCGGATCGCGCATCTGCGCCGCGCCCGGGACCTGATGGACCTGCGCTTCGCCGACCCGCTCGACCTGGACCAGATGGCGGCGCAGGCCGGCTTCTCCAAGTTCCACTTCGCCCGCGCCTTCAAGGACGCGTACGGCGAGACGCCGGCGAACTACCTGACCCGCCGGCGGGTGGAGCGGGCCAAGGATCTGTTGCGCTCGGCCAACCTGACGGTGACGGAGGTGTGCATGCTGGTCGGGTTCTCCAGCCTGGGCTCGTTCAGCTCCCGCTTCTCGGAACTGGTCGGCATGACACCGAGCGCCTTCCAGCGCGCGTCGGTGGCGCGGGGTGGACCGCCGCCGATCCCCGGCTGCTTCGTCATGGACTGGTCACGGCCGCGGCCCGAGACGGGTCGCCAGGAGAGCAATCCCGGAGAAGCCTGAGCGCGGCGGCGCGCCGTACCCTGGTCGTCACAGCAGCAGCGCTCCCGCCGGCGACCATCCGTGGCGCCATTCACACCGATACGGAAGGAAGCACCAAGCCATGATCAGCCATTTGTCGCACACGAGCGTCTTCGTCCTCGACCAGGACTCGGCCAAGGCCTTCTACACCGAGAAGCTCGGCTTCGAACTGCGCGACGACATCACCATGGGGGAGGAGTTCGAAGGTGCTGGCGCCGGCTTCCGCTGGCTCACGGTGGGAGCCAAGGACCAACCCGACCTGCAGCTCATCCTGTCGTCGTGCGAGATGGGACGCTCCCCCGAGGCGGCCGAGCAACTGCGCGCCCTCGTCGCCAGCGGGGCCATGGGTGTCGGTGTCCTGTCCACCGACGACTGCAAGCGGACCTACGAGGAGCTGATGGCCAAGGGCGTCACCTTCCTCGCCGAGCCCGCTGAGCGGCCCTACGGGATTGAGGCGACGTTGCGCGACGACTCGGGCAACCTGATCAGCCTGACCCAGCCGTTCGCCTTCGATCCCGCAGCCATGGCGAACGGCTGACCCGTCCTGACCGCCGGGCGCCGGGACGGGGTGCCGCCTCGGGATAGGAACAGGGCACCCGAGCGGCCTCATAGACTCGCCACCTTGAGCGGCAAGGGGGGTCAGCGATGAGAGTTGCCGAGCGTGAAGTGCAAGTGCGGAGGTTCGTCGACGAGGTCTGGAATGGCGGAAACTACGAAGCGGCCGCTGATCTCTACAGCGAGAAATACAGCAATATGTTCGGAACGGGGCCGTCGGCCAAAATCGAGCCGATCCGCCGCTACCGCGAGGCGTTTCCTGATCTCCGCCTCGACGTCGAGGACCTGATTGTTGGCGGCGACACGGTCGTCTTGAGGGTCACATTCCGCGGCACAAACACCGGAGGATACGTGGGCCGAGCCCCGACGGGGCGGGCCGTGGATGAATGGGCGGTCACCATCATGCACTTCGTGGACGACAAGGTCGTCAGGGAATGGATTGGGGCCGACAAGCTCGGCCTTTTCATTCAGTTGGGGGTTCTGGACGACCCGTGGCCCAACTAAGTGTCCGATCCGGATCGTCGGACTCACGTTCGCGTTCAAGTCGGTCCGCTGTGCATCTGTGCTGGGGCCGCCATGGCCTCCGTCGCCGCCACGAATCTGCCTTGGTTCGGAGCTTTCGTAAGCGACAACCCAGAGCCCCACCACAGCGCGGTCTCGGTGACTCCGCTACCCCCAGACGCTCACACAGGTTCGGTGCCGGGCACTCAGAGCTGGGGTCATCTGCTCGTCGCCTGGTCGGCACTGCTCGGTGTCCTGGCCCTCATGGTTCTTGTCATCCCCGAACTGGTGGTACGGGTCTCCTACGACGAGGCATCCACATTGGGCTTCGACTGGGGAGCAATCGTGGGTCTCGGACTCGCGGTGCTCGCCTCGGTTGGAGCCTGGTTTGCTTGGGCGACGTGGACATGTCCGTCGTTGTGGGGACCTCATCCCTCTGCAGATTGACCGCCCCCGTTCACGCTCTGTGGCCACCCGAGATTGCAGCGCAACGCAGTGACAGGCTCACGTCGGCCGGCTCCTGGCGATCCGTTAGCGTCGGAACATCTCTAAAGAGGGATACGTGTACCCATGACCGCCACAGCCAGGATCGAGCATGTTCACGCGCCGACAGCGGAGCCCGAAGCCGTCCACGCCACCATCGAGCGAGATGGGGCGGTGATCCTCGAAGGGCTGCTGAGCGCCGAAGTCGTCGCCCGAGTCAACGACGAAGTCGGGGCGGCTCTCGACGTCGCCGATCCCGACGCTGAACTCTTCAACCCGATCATGAAGGCGTTCCATGGTCCGTGCACGAAACAGGTTTCGGGCGTCTGTGCACTCTCACCGACTTTCGCCACCGAGGTGATGTGCCACCCGATGCTCTTGGCCTTGTGCGACCGAATCCTGCTCCCTTCGTGCGCGCGCTACCAACTGAACCTCGGCCATCTTCTCCAACGCGGACCCGGAGCTGACGAGCAGTTGCTGCACCGTGACGAAGCCGTCTGGAGCGACGTGCCTCGGCCGGCGCCTGAGCTGCAGCTGGCCACCGTGATCGCCTTTGTCGACTTCACCCGTGCGAACGGCGGCACACGCATTGTGCCCGGCAGCCACCGCTGGCCGGACCGGAGCCTGTCGCCCGCAGAGCAATTCGCCCAGCCGCCTCCGTTGGCCGAACAGATTGCGTACGCGGAGATGCCTGCCGGCTCTGCGGTGGTCTACACGGGCGGGACCATCCATGCGGGAGGGTCCAATACCACCGAAGCCCCTCGGCGTGGTGCGCACCTCAGCTACTGCCTGGGATGGCTTCGGACAGAAGAGAACAACTACCTGGCGGTCCCGCCGACGATCGCTGCCGAGCTCCCGAGGCAAGCCCAAGAACTGCTCGGCTACGCCGTGCACGACAGCATCCCTCGAGGCGGCGGCTACCTCGGCATGGTGCACATGCAAGACCCTGTCGAGCTTCTCAGACGGCACAAGCTCTAGTAATAGCGGCGGGATACGCCGCGACAGGGTGCCGCCGAACGGCATTTCGGGGCGAGTGCTGCCCGGCAGCTATCAGTCGTCAGACGGCCGACGAAACCGAAGGAGTGCGGCCCAGATCAACGTGGCGGCGCCGACGAGCAAAAGCGACGATTAAGTGCCCCTGAGCATCCATACCGCCGTCGGGACGGTGGCTGCTGCCAGTCAGCTTCGGCTCACGGAACCAGGTTCTGTATGCACGCCTCAACGAGTGAGCGATACCCTTCTCCGGGGAGTGCCGGTTCGAACGCCGCACTAGGGGAGATGGCGATGCGACGCTGGGGCAAATCGAGAGCAAGGCGAAGGCTGCTGAGAACCGGGGGGACCATCGCCTTCTTTGGGAGCACGATGGCGCTGGGCGTCGCAGCCCCGTCGGGTGCGACCAGTGCCCCGACTCCCGTCACCAAGGCCAGCACAAGCACACGGGGTGTCTCGGCAAGTGCCATCAATGTGGTGTTCCCGCTCATCTCCTTCTCTAGCATCGAGGGGCAGTTCGAAATCGAGTCGGACGCCGAATACGGCGAGCAGACGAAGGCCATTCACCTGTTCGTGAACCAGATCAACGATGCAGGGGGGATACACGGTCGGAAGATCAATCCGTTGATCGAGGGTCTTGACCCGACGAACGCGGCCGAGCAGCGATCTTTGTGCAAGCAGTGGACCGAGGGCAACCCGCCCGTGTTCGCCGTCCTTGATGGTCTCGGAACACTGGAAGGGGTCAATCAGCTCTGTATTACCCAAGAAGGTCATACGCCGTTGCTCTCCCAGTGGACGACGACCACCAACTGGACCGATCTCGGCGCGCCGTACTTGTGGTGGACGGGGGCCGATGATGCCCCAATCCTCGCGGCCATCGTGAACTGGGGCCTCAGCTCGGGTCGCCTTGGCCACGGTAAGAAGGTCGGTGTCGTGGTCTCGGACCAGGCCAGCGACCAGAGCGCGCTCACTTCCTACCTCTTGCCCGACCTGAAGAAGATCGGCGTTGTCCCCCTGGTGGTGACGATAGCGGGGGACCCGAGCGCGACCGCGAGCACCGATTCGGACGCCACGCTGGCGGTTGAACGACTCAAGGCGGCGGGGATCCAATCGGTCATTCCCCTTCTGCCTGACAACGCCTTCACCCCCTACATCGGCGCTGAGACTTCGCAGGGCTTCTTCCCCAAGCTCCTCCTCAGTGATTACCAGTTCGAAATCGAGGTTGCTCTCGGGCTCATCCCCATCCCCTACGACAAGGCCCTCAACGGCCAGGAGGGTGTCACGGCAGAGACGCTCGGTGGGATCGACCTTCCGGTCCCCGAGTCACAAGGTGGATACGACCCGGGGGTACGGAGCTGCTGGGATGTCTGGCACAAGGCCTACCCACAGATTCCCAACGGCAATCTCAACGATGATATTGAAGAGCAAGGGCCGATTCAGGCCTGGTGTCAAGAGATTCGCCTCTTTGCCGATGCAGCCACGATGGCGGGCAAGAACCTCAATCGACGGACCTTCGTAGAGGCAATGTCGCGCATCACCAACTTTCCGGGCGGTTACTCTCCCGTCCTGACTTACGGACCGGACAAGTTCTACGGGCCAACGCAGTACCGGGTGGTCGAGGTCCATGACAATCACCCACCGACGAGCCTCTGCAAGCACGGCCCGGTTGGGTCACCCCCGGCAGGAGTCTGTTGGGTCGTCGAGCAGAACTGGACGCCGTTGCCCAACAAGGGATAAAGGTGGCCCACAGACCGATCGGGTCCATGACCGCGCCACGTGGGCTTTTGCGATCACGGCTCGTCCCGCGCCCCTGTCGGCAGAGAATCAGAGCCTCTACTTGGCGATCGAAACGGAGCCCGACGAATTACAGCAAGACGTGAAGGGCCTGACGGTCGATCCTCGACGGGGCAAGGTCTGCCCTACGCGCCTGGAGGGTGCCCCGTACGCCATCGGGACGGTGGGGCGCTCCGACACTCATGCCACGGCCGCCAGCCTGGCGAGGATCATCGTCACGCACTCTTCTGGTCTTGAGTCGCTTGTGTCAACGACCAGGTCGTAGTCGACACCCTCATGGACGACGGGCGCTTGCGACATTGCCATGCCGGGCTATGGAACTCGGCCTTCTCGGCTAAACGTTCTGATGCCGCATTGCCGCATTGCCGAATTTGGTGAAGAGCTCGATAACTCGCAGGTCGGCAGTCTCGAAGTTCGTGCGCCCAGCGACGTGCCCACCTCCGTTCCGGGTTAGGCGCGTCGCTTCGCGGGGGTCTTGACATCGTCCACGTTTCGTATAACCATATGGTTATGCGGACGACGGCCACCGCCCCGCTCACCGAGATCCAGCTGGACCGGGCCTTCGGGGCGCTGGCGGACCCCACCCGCCGGGCGATCCTGGCCCGCCTGTCCGAGGGCGACGCCGGCGTGCTCGACGTCGCCCGGCCCTTCCCGATGAGCCAGCCCGCCATCACCAAGCACCTGCGCGTGCTCGAGGACGCGGGCCTCATCTCCCGGCACCGGCGGGCCCGCCATCGCATGTGCCACCTCGAGCCGCAGCGGCTCAAGCAACTCTCGGACTGGGTTGGCTCGTACCGCGAGTTCTGGGAGACGAGCTTCGAGCGCCTCGACGAGCTGCTCGAGGAGCTGCAGGTGCCGGGCTCGCTATCGCCCGGTGCGCCCGCACCGGCATCGAGTCGTCAGCAGGAACCGCGCCATCGACAGGGATCCAACCGTCAACCGGGCAAGACAGGAGAAGGAGAAGGAACGTGACCACGACCAACACCGAAACCGAGATCACCCTGCCGGCCGACGAGCCGGTCATCGAGGTACGGCGCTTCCTGAACGCACCGCCTGAGCTCGTCTGGCAGGTCTGCACGGAGTGTGAGTACCTCCGACGCTGGTTCGGCCCCAGGCGCCTCGAGGTGTCCGAGTGCGCTGTCGATCTCCGTGTCGGTGGCACCTGGCGGATTGTGCACCGGGCTCCTGACGGGTCGGAGTTCGTCTTCTACGGCGAGTTCTTCGAGCTCGACGCGCCACACCGTCGGGTGGGGACGTTCGTCTGGGAGGGCGCTCCGGAGCATCAGGCCGTCGAGACCCTCGTGCTCGAGGCGGTCGAGGGCGGCACGATGATGACGACAACGACGCGGCACGACTCACTGGAAAGCCGGGACATGCACGTCGCCAACGGCATGGAGGAAGGGATCATCGACTCCATGGAGCGGATCGCCGAGCTCGTGGCGTTGGTGTAGAGGGGACATGAGGATCGGTGCCGCACGCCCGCCGTGTCACGCGGGGTGGCCGGGATGCAGCGGCGGCGCCGTACGGTAGGTAAGGATGCCTCCGTGCCCGCCTGCGACCGACCGGACGGCCCTCATCAGGAACGCCTCGTGGTCGCCGACCGAGAAGTGCCCGAGGATCTGGCCCTCCAGGCTCACGGCCGACTCGACGAGCAGGGGCGCCCCTGTGGAGCCGAGGCGCCAGTCGACCGACGCGAACTTGTCGACCCGGTCCCCGGTCTCCTCGCCGAAGAGGCGCGCCACGTCAACCTGGTCCGCACCGAGCAGGTGCAGCCCCATGCCCGAAGACCGCTCGGCCACGGAGAGCGTGTGGTTCACCTTCGAGACGCACACGAGGAAGTTCGGCGGGTCGATGCTGCACTGGGTCACGAAGCCGGCCAGGCAGCCGCTCATGTCGGCGTCGGCGGCCCGGACCGTCACCACGTAGAACGGGTAGTCCACGCGGTCGAGGAAAGGGGCGAGGTCCTCTGACTCGCTCACCGAAACCACCCCGACATGTTCCCGGGATCTCTGACCCGATCCGCCGTCCCGAATCCCACGCGAGCCTCCACGCCTCGAACCCGAGCACACCGAGCACGTCCGAGGGGTGCCGCGCTCGGGCGCGCCCGCTGTCACGCGCACCCGGCGGCACCCCGTTGAGGTTCCAGTACCCGCCTTGTGGGTACGCAAAACTCCTATGCGTGAACTGCGTGGCAGGGCAGCCCGGAGCCCGATTACAACGAGCGGGCGCTCGTAGGTGACCGTGGGCATCGGGCAGTCGGCGGGCGCCGGCGGGGCGCCCGCCGGGTTCGACGTCAAGAAGGGGGGGTTGGGCTCGCCGGCACAGGCGGTCGCACTGGCGACCCTGTGCGCCGTCCTGTTCCTCACCTTTCTTGACAACACGATCGTCAGCGTGGGTCTGGCCAACGTCCAGAGCGATCTGCACGCCGGCGTCACGTCCCTGCAGTGGGTGGTCAACGGCTACGCCCTGACCTTTGCCAGCTTCATGCTGGCGGCCGGGATGCTGGGCGACATCCTGGGCCGCAAGCGCATCATGCTGGCCGGGGTCGCGATCTTCTGCGCCGGGTCCGTCGTGGCCGCTCTGGCGAGCAACGTCGACTGGTTGATCGCCGGCCGGGTCATCATGGGTGTCGGCGCGGCCGCAAGCGAGCCCGGGACGCTGTCCATCATCCGGCACGTGTACCCCGACCGGGAGACCCGGGCCGACGCACTTGGGGTCTGGGCAGCCGTGTCGGGTCTGGCCCTTGCCCTGGGGCCGGTCATCGGGGGCGCACTGGTCGGGTTCTCCAGCTGGCGGGCCATCTTCTGGTTCAACCTGGGCTTCGGGGTCGTGGCGTTCGTCCTGGCCGCCGTCTTCGTGCCCGAGTCGTCGGACCGCCAGGGGCGCAACATCGACGTCGCCGGGTTCTTGCTGGGCGCGGCCTTCTTGGCGTTCATGTCGATCGCGGTGATCCAGGGGGAGGACTCCGGCTATACGGCGCCTTGGATCGTGACCCTGTTCGTCCTGTGCGCCCTGTCGGGCATCGCGTTCGTCATCACCGAGCACCGTGTCAAGAGTCCCATGCTCGACCTCACACTGTTCCGGCTGAAGCCGTTCGCCGGTTCGAACTTCGTGGCCTTCGTCGCCTATTTCGGTACCTTCTCCATCTTCTTCTTCACCGCGCTCTACCTTCAGGTGGTCGTCAACGCGTCGGCCTACCAGGCCGCCATCGATTTCCTACCCATGGCGGCCAGCCTGATCATCGTCTCCGCGCTCACAGGTCCGCTGGTGGCGCGGGTGGGGGCGAGGGGGCCAATGACGTTCGGGTGCCTGCTGGCGGGTGGGGGGATCCTCCTGGCCTCAGTGGTGCTCGATCCCACCGTCAGCTTCGGGACGTTGGGCTGGGTCCTCCCGATCGCTGGGATCGGCCTGGGCATGCTGCTGGTGCCGGTGACCTCCGTCCCCCTCACGGTGGTGCGCCCCGAGCGTTCGGGCATGGCTGCGTCCGCCACCAACACCAGCAGGGAGATGGGCGCGGTGTTCGGAGTGGCCATCTTGGGGTCCATCGTGAACGCCAAGCTGACCGGGGACCTGGCCGCGAAGCTCAGGGCAATCGGCATCCCTCCGAACTTCCAGAGTCTCGTCGAGCACGCGATCCAGACCGGCGGGGCCTCGAGTAGCGGCGCGGCGGGCAGCGCCGAGCACTCCAAGAATGCTGCCGTCGCCAAGATCGCCACCAAGGTCGTCAATGCGGCCTACGACGCGTTCGGCTCCGGGTTGCACGAGGCACTCGTCCTCTCAGGTTGCCTGATCCTCGCCGGTGCCGTGGTGGCGGCCCTCACGATCCATCGCCTGCCAGGTGGCGGGACGCTCGAGATCTAGCTGTTCCGCGGCCGTGACGGCCGCGCCGGTCCCTGACCCCGGGGCGGTTCGGACCATCGGGATAGATGCGCGGAAGCTGGGACACACGGCGCGGCGGACGTGAGTGGTCGCCGCGTGTCATGACGGGGCAGACTGCTCGGGTGGCAGTCTCAGGCGTCTTCACAGGGAGGTGAGCCACGCCACGCGCCACCGTGACGTGCCGCCTGTCCGTCACGGGCGCCGGTGACCGGCTGGGTCCCCGGCCAGTCCTGGGCGTTCAACGTGGCCCGGGTGGCCGAGCTGACGAGGATCCGGATCGGCTCCCGTCACACCGACCCGCGCTCGGGCCTCCCGCTCGATGTCTTCATCCCGGCAGCTGAGCACGACTGGGATGTCCTGGGGGTGGCGATCGAGGCGGTGCAACGGCACCTGGCCCACCCCGTCGAGACGATCTGGGTCGTCACCGCACTCGGGTCCAAGTCGGCCCGGATCGCCGAGGAGCTCGGCTGCCATGTCGTCGACGAGGACCGCATCCTGCCCATCGTGCGCGCCGACATCGACTACCGCGTGGGCTCGTTGGATCGATCCGGCTGGCTCTTCCAGCAGCTCTTGAAGCTCAGCGCCGATACGATCTCCCCTCAGGAGACGGTCCTCGTGCTCGACGCCGACACGGTGCTCGTCCGTCCCCAGTCGTTCACGAGCAGCGGGAGACCGGTGCTGTTCCACTCCTCCGAGTACCACGAGCCGTACTTTCACGCCTATCGAGCCGTGACCGGGTTGGAGCCGGCGTCTCGGGTGTCGTGCACGACACACCACATGCTGATGAACCGGCGGGTGCTCGCGAGCGTGAAGGCGCTGATGGAGGAGACCCGGTCAGTCCCGTGGTGGCAGGCGGTGCTGGACTGCTGCGACTACAGCTCCATCTCGGGGTTCTCCGAATACGAGCTCTACGGGAATTACCAGCTCACGCATGACGACGGCACAGTCCGTCGATGGTGGAGCAACGCGGCGCGACCGAAGGCGGAGCTGGCGCGACTCGAGGTCCTGCGGAACCGCTACGGTGCCAGCTTTCGCACCGTCTCCTTTCATCACTACCTCTGAGACGGCTCCCGGTCCGGGTCGCACGACACCCTCAATCGGCTCCCCGTCGGCCGTCGAGGACCGGACGCAGCTCCTCCAGCACGTCCCGCACGATGTCGTGCTGGACCCGCAGGAAGTCGAGGGCTTCGTCGGCCTGCTGGCGCAAGGCCGCGATCTCGGTCTCGCTCCGCCTCACGACCTGCTCCAGGCCATCGAGGCGCGTGAGAATCCGGCCCAGCTCCGCCTCCACCGCGTCGAACCGTCGGTCCGTCGCGCCGGCCACCAGCCGCCGCGCGTGCGCGGCCAGGGTCGAGCGGATGGTCGGGCGGCTCTCGGGCATGGTGGCGTTCAGGTTAGGGCGTTCGACATCAGGACCCGGATTGGTCGCGATACCACGTGATGGTCTCGGCCAGGCCTGCATCGAAGTCGATGGAGGCCTCGAAGCCGAACAGCTCGCGTGCCCGTGTGGTGTCCAGCCTGCGGCTCGGCTGACCGTTCGGCTTCGAGGCGTCCCATCTGATGGCGCCGCCGTACCCGACGAGGCGAGCCACCTTCTCGGCGAGGTCCCGGATGGAGATCTCGGACCCCGACCCGACGTTGACCGGATCGCCGCCGTCGTACCGCTCCAGGGCGAGCCGGAACGCGATAGCGGCGTCGCGGACGTGGATGAACTCCCGGGTGGGGCTGCCGTCGCCCCAGAGGACCACCTCGGGCGCTCCCGCTCTTTGCGCCTCGACGAAGCGGCGGATCATGGCGGGGATCACGTGGCTCGTCGTGAGGTCGAAATTGTCCCCGGGGCCGTAGAGGTTGACCACCAGTAGATGGATCGCGTTCATGCCGTACTGCTCGCGGTAGGCCTGGGACTGGACGAGGAGCATCTTCTTGGCCAGTCCATACGGTGCGTTCGTCTCCTCGGGATACCCGTTCCACAGGTCCACTTCGCGAAAAGGGACGTTCGTGTACTTCGGGTAGGCGCACACCGTTCCCGCGACCGCCACCTTGTCGACGCCATGGGTGCGGCAGGCCTCGAGCAGCTCAATGCCCATGATGGCGTTCTCGTAGAAGAACGTCCCCGGCTGGGCGCGGTTCGCCCCGATGCCCCCTGTCACCGCGGCAAGGTGCACCACCGCATCCGGTCTGACCTCGTCCAGAAGTTGGTCGATTTCGTCGCGGGACCTAAGGTCGTGATCGGCGCTGCCGACGCCCACCACCTTGGCGTGGGCGTCGGTCAGTTCGCGGACGATGTTCCTGCCGAGAAAACCGGTGCCCCCGGTCACCAGGACCTTCGTGCCGGCGAGGTCCATCAGGCGACGGTCCCGGAGTCGCGCGAGACATCGATCACGATCGACTTCGCGGGGCTGGACAGCGGCTCGGTCGACCTGAAGGCGGGTCCCCCGTCGAATTTCATGACGAACGGGCCGTGGCCGAGCCCCGCCGCTGTGTCGCCTGCCGTGTGCCCAAGGCAGGGCGTGCCGGCGATCTGCCAGGGCTGGTTCCCGAGCTGTCCGTTCCGGCCGAGTTCGCGGTGAGTGATCATCCCAAAAATGTCTCCGATGTCGGCCCGGACGCTGGTTCCGGACCATCCGATGGACCCTCCTGCGGGCGATGGCGCCTGCCGAGTATGCCCGCGCCGTGCGTTTGCCGCACGTTTTGCACAATTCGTGATCGGACTTAATTACCAGAGACAACGTCTGCGGGAGGTCCACATAATGATCGATAGGCAACGGGGGGCGCGGGCCGTGAAGGTCTGCGAGGAGGAACGCCATGTGGCACGTGGAGCGCCGCCGTCCGCGACACGCCCGAGGGGTGACTGCGGGATTCCCCGGGCCGATCCTCCGGGGCAGCATCCGCCTTCGGCTGGCCGCGTGTGTCGGAGCGACGTGCCTAGTGCTCTGCGCCAGCGTGGCCCTGGGAGTCCCGGGAGGGCGGCAAGCCGGGGGCTCCACGACCGGTGGATCTCTGGGCCTGTCCATCGCCTCCTACGACGGCGACAGTGTGACCGCGACACCCAGCGAGTCTGCGCTCGCCGGCACAGACGTTACCGACCAGCTAACGGTCTCG
>Ga0181538_10000308_pt1 | contig 57184 bp, 50 predicted proteins | sample PEATcosm2014_Bin_40_FD_119773 | JGI IMG/M metagenome (GOLD analysis project Ga0181538, IMG submission 119773) | Peatland microbial communities from MTU Mesocosm Facility, Houghton, MI, USA - PEATcosm2014_Bin23_30_metaG | ecosystem: Environmental > Terrestrial > Soil > Wetlands > Peat | place...
CAGTTTTATCCGTGTGCATCTGTGTGCATCCGTGGCCAATTTCTTACGTCCCAAGATTTGACTTAAATCCGAAGCAACTTTTTGGGCCACGGATGGACACAGATAAAAGACACCGGTCCCTTGCTCGCCAAAGCGCGAGTGCGGTCGCGGCTCAGTAAATTGGTGCGACGGGTCAAAGACAGGTGATCGTGGCGGTTCAAATTTTTGGTTTGGGCGGCGGTAGTTCGCGGGCGACCACGGTGTCCGCGAAGCCCATGCGATTGTGCGAGCCGTCGCAAAAGGGCTTATTGGCCGAATGGCCGCAGCGGCAGAGCGAAATCACGGTACGGCCGGCGAGTCCGAAAGAAGCTCCCGTAGGATCGAAAATCTCGAACTCGCCCTCGATGCGGATGGGGCCGTTATTCTGCGGAGAAATCCTGGTTGGCATTTTAGGATCGTACCACGCTATTGCTTTTTCTTGGGCGGCGGCGTTGGCTCCACGGGGTTGCCGTAAGTGATGGTCGAACGGCCGACGAAGCGCTTGTAGTCCTGATACTTCACAGTCATGCGGATGTGCACGTTCTCGCCATCGGGAAAGTGCAGCGTGTCATCGGCATGGGTGTATGTGGGGAACCAGTATTTGCCGTCGATCTGTTCGCGATAGGTCTCGAATTTCGGAAATTCGTTGCCCTTTCTGACAATGCCGACGCCTTTGCCGTAGGTCTTGACGATCTGCAAATCGCGGTCGTCCACCCAGATTTCCCCTTCGAAGTAGCGCTTTCCCTTCTCCATTTTCTTGGGCTTCACGGAGAACGTGTAGCAGCCGATCTCGTCGAGTTTTTCGCGCCCGAGGTAATCGACGTTGTAGAGACCGATTTCGGCGGTGGTGAGGACGAACGGCTGTACGTCGCGCAGGTCGGCCGTGTCCTCGGGGGTCATGATGATGTGCTGCAGGTTGGGCACCGGGGCTTTCACAACGTGTTCGGTCCGCTTGCCGCTGGGGTCGAAAATGATGTCGTCGACCTCGTACCACATGCCCGTGGGCGGAGGGTCCAATTCCTCCAGTTTCACGGTCTGGGTATAGGTGTAGTCGCCGCGCGCCTGTTTGAACTCAGCCTCCTTGGCAGCGAACTTTTGAATGATATCCGCCGCGTTGACGTTGTCCTTATTGCCGGCATTGTCCTGTGCGAGCGCCGGCCGCATGGACAGGCACAAAACGGCCACCGTGGCCGCGAGCATTACTTTACGCATCATTCCCTCTTCTGTCTGAGACGGACTCACTTGGCGATGAGTTTCCTGGCGATGGTGAGCAACTGCATGTTGCTGGTGCCCTCGTAAATCCGTCCTATTTTCGCATCCCGGTACAACTTCTCCACCGGATAATCCTTGGTAACGCCGACGCCGCCGTGCACTTCGATGGCCTTCGACGCGGTCTTTTCGGCGATCTCTGAACTATAATACTTCGCCATGGCCGCTTCGGTGAGAAACGGCAGGCCGGCATCGCGCAAACGCGCGGCGTTGTATACCAGCAGGCGCGCGGCCTCCACGTCGACGGCCATTTTGGCCAGCTCGAACTGCACGCCCTGGAACTCGGCGATCGGCTTGCCGAATTGCTTGCGCTCGCGCGCGTAGGCCACGGCATGTTCCAGCGCTCCGCGCGCCAGCCCGATCATTTGCGCGCCGATGGCGATGCGGCCTTCGTTCAATGTCTCGATGGCGATCTTATATCCCTTGCCGACTTCGCCCATGACGTTCTCACGCGGCACGCGGCAGTTATCGAGTATCAATTCGCAGGTGGAGGACGAGCGAAGGCCGAGCTTGTCCTCTTTCTTGCCCACCTGAAAGCCGGGAAACTCGCGCTCCACCAGGAAGGCCGTGACTCCCTTGTATCCGGCAGCGGGATCGGCATTGGCGAACAGGAGGAAGAATCCGGCTTCGGCGGCGTTGGTAATCCAGAGTTTGCGGCCGTTGAGCAGAAAATGGTCGCCGCGATCTTCCGCGCGCGTGGCCATGGCGAACGCATCGGAACCCGATCCGGCTTCAGAGAGCGCGTAAGACGCCACCGTGTTTGCGGCGAGCCGCGGCAGGTATCTGGCCTTCTGCTCGGCGCTCGCCCAGCGCAGGAGCGCGTTGTTGCAGATGGTGTTCTGCACATCGACGATGACGCCGGCGGAGGGATCGACGGCGGAGAGTTCCTCCACCGCGAGAATGGCCTGGAAGAAATTGCCGCCCTGGCCGCCATAATCCTCGGGGATCTCGATGCCCATCAAGCCCATTTCGAAGAATTGCCGGATGATGTCCTTGCGGAAGACGCCGGCCTCGTCCATCTCGCGGACGTGGGGGCGGATCTGCTCGCGGGCGAATTTGCGGACGGTGGATTGGAAGAACTTTTCGTCTTCACTGAGCGCCGTCAACGGGAGCGGAGCGGTCTCGACGGCATCGGGCATCGCGGGCATGCTACCAGTTTACTCCCGGCAAAAAAACGGATGACCGGGTCTGGTTTGGGCGTAGAATGGGGCTGTGAAGGAGGTTGCGAGCTATGGTTGGCGATTTCCGACATCGCATTCATCCGCGGGGCATCCTCTTTAATGCCATTGAGAGGACGTTCCTGACAACCGGCGCGCTGGTGGTGGCGCTGGTGTTTCTTTTGATTTTGTTCTTTGGGATTTATTTAAAGCTGGGGTGAGGCGGGCGGCTTATGCCAGTCGAGATAAACTCCTCCCGGCCAGTTTCCGGAGAGCCTACTTGCCGGGAGCTTATCGGAAAGACGGCTACCTCGGCGCGCCGCAAGCCCGACTGCGACTTATTTTCGCGGGGATAGTTGGAGCGGCGGGATGTCCTCCTTGCCCTGCCACGTCACGAAGGTGAGCTTCACATTCGCAGCCCGCAACGGTATCAAGTCGGGAAAAACGACCTGCGCATATCGACCTCGGTTCGTCAGAATGCAAACGCGGCTACCACTCGGGAGGCCATCAATCCGCACTTCTTCCGAAGAGTAGGTAGCGGCAGCGCAACCAGCTCGGCTCCACTCGCTGGAGGGGTTCAGAGCAAGCGTGACACCATTGCGAGGCGCAATTTCCACCTCACCTTTTCCGCCGATTTTCACCCAAAAATCAGATTCGGCATCTCTGATCGGTGGAATTTTGCCGCGCCCATCCAGGTCGATAGTGCAGAACGACTTCCCCTCATCGATGTCCACGGCGCACAACTGAGGAACTTCAATTGATCCCTTAGCGTGAACTGGGTCATTGTAGACCGAGAGGCCAAAATCATCGCAGATGACCCCTGGCGTATTACAACTTCCGACACGCAAACGCACGGTACCAACGTCTAACTGCTGCCCGGGAGCGACGCGCACGTCCTCGATTGCCTTTTCAAATCCTGCGACAGAAATCGTTACCGTGTACGCTCCCTGTTGCACATTGTCCAGCTTGAAGCGACCCCGGTCATCGCCGATCACCTCATACTGACGTTCTGCTGCAACTGGCCCGGTAACTCGGACGTCGGGCGAGGGCAAAGAGACGCCATTTGGGTCTACAACTTTACCGATGATTGATCCAGTCTCATACGCCCCTACGACCCGGATGATCGCGAGCAGGACACCAATTCGCAGATATGGGGAACGGGCCATCTCCGGTTCCATCGTACTGCAAGGCGGCTCCGGGCGATAGACGGGGTTACCGTAAAGTGACCTCGACCCTCGGGCCAGCAGTTTCCCCTTCCGAGAAGCTCTGTCCGGACGATGCTTTGCTCGGAAAGGCCATCGGCCTGCTCGACTCGTTGGTTGAACAGCATTGAGGTCCAGTTGCCGGGGCTCCGCGTCACTAACAGATAAAGGGCAGCGCTCCCTTGCTCGCCAAAGCGCGAGTGCGGTCGCGGCTCATAAGGGGGCGGGCGGTCGTTACCGCACCTTCGCGTAATAGCCGGTCTTGGCTTTCACGGTCAGGCTCGCGTCCTTCGGCCGGATCGAGATTTTGTGAAACGTATCGTCGTCCGCGGTATTGCCCGAATGGTATCCCAACTCGTACGCCGACCGTAATTGCTCGCCGATCGCCTTGAAGTTCTCCGCCAGCCCTTCGTCGCGGGCGTCGAAATCGGCGCCGCCGGTCTCCTTGGCGATGCGGGCCATCACGCCCATGCCGTATTTATTGCGGCCGGTGAGGCGCTGATTGTGCACTTCGGTGTAGCGCACGCAAAACAGCAGCACGTTGTCGGTCTGGGCCGCCTCGATGGCGTCGAGCATGTGGTGCGCGCTGGAATTGTCTTCACCGTCACTGAATATGATAAGTGCTTTGCGCCGGCCCTCGGCGTTCGCCAGCATCTGCACGGTGGCGTAGTAGATGGCATCGTAAAACGCCGTGCCCTCGGTGCGGATTTCCTTCGGCCCCAGTTCCGGATACTCGGAAACGTCTTTCAGGTGATCGTAACCCGTGAGGGCGGCGGCCAGATCGCGATCGGGCGTGGAATAGTCGGTTACCAGACGAATGTGATTGCCAAAGGCGACGAGAAAGGCGCGGTCCTTAGGAGCGAGCGCGGCGTGGAGGAAGGTGCGCAGGTCCTTCTCGTGCGACTTGAGAAACGACCGCTGGCTGGGGCTGGCGTCGACCACCAGGCCGAGCGTCAACGGGACGTCTTCGCTGCGCGCGAAAAAGGCGATTTTCTGCGGGACGCCGTCTTCCATTACTTCCAAATCGTCCTTGGTAAGGCCGCTGACGAGGCGGCCGCGGCTGTCGCGCACGGAGAAGCTGATGTTAACCAGGTGCACGTCGGCGCGGAAGTCCGGCTGAGCGAGACAGAGCGAGGGGAGCAGGCACACGGCCATCCACAGCTTCATATTTCTGTATTACGTCACACTTTGGGGTACGGAGGCAGAAAGGTTTGGCCGCAGGAGTGCTTGTTAGAGGCGTGCGAATGGCTCGGCGTGCAGGACTCGTGCTGGTGATCGTTGGTTTGGGACTGATGGTCTGTGCCATCTACGACGGATACGCCGGCAGAATTTACCAGGCATTGCGCGGGCGGGAGCTGGATCGAGAGCTCGAAACCGTGCCTGCGGCGCCTTCGATTGCGCTGCGTCCGCACGGCCCTACGTACGAGAAAGGCAGCGCGATCGGGCGGCTGGAGATTCCACGGCTGGGACTTTCGGCGGTGGTGCTTGAGGGCAGCGACGACGGCACATTGCGGCTGGGGATCGGACGGGTGGCGAATTCGGCGCTGCCCGGAGACCCCGGGAATCTCGTGCTGGCGGGCCATCGCGATACGTTTTTCCGGCCGCTGCGCGAAATCCGCCCAGGCGATCGGATTTCGCTGCGGACTAAAGAAGGGACGTTTTCATACACGGTGGATTGGACGAAAGTCGTGAAACCGACCGACGTCAGCGTCATTATGCCGACTGCTTCGCCCGCCCTGACGTTGGTGACGTGCTACCCGTTTTACTACATCGGATCGGCGCCGGAACGGTTTATCGTGCGGGCGGCGCCGCCGACGGCGGTCAGTTCGATCAAGGCGGCGGTTGCCCGCAAGCCGAGCCCGTTCGAACCGCCGCGGCGGTTCACGCAGCCGCCAGTCGCGCTCGCGTCTCGGGCTGCAGCCTCGCAGCCCGCAGCAAAGCCGCCACCGCCTCCAGCGTCCGAACCAGAGACAAGCTCACCGCCCCAGCCAGGATTGCTCAAGCGCGCGTGGCGCAAGATTGGCAGCGTTTTTTCGCCGCATCGCGATACACTCGAATAATGGGCCAATTCGAGCAGGTCTTCGAGCAATTCAAGGTCGCTGGAAAGGACCTGGGAGACAAGATCCGCGAGCTTATCCATGAAGGCAATGTGCGGCGGATCATCCTCAAGGATGAGCACGGCCACACGTTCATGGAGATCCCTCTGACCGTGGCTACGATCGGAGTGGTCGCCGCGCCGGTTCTGGCGGCGGTGGGCGCTATCGCCGCACTGGTCTCCAAGTGTGAAGTGGTGGTGGAGCGGACGAAGGCGGAATAGGACGCAGTTCACCGGAGAGGCGCGGAGAAACACAGGAAGACAGTATTCACCACAGAGCGCACGGAGTCACGGAGAAAAACAAAATCAAAGTCAAAATCCGAGCGCACAGAGGTGGCAGAGGCCACGGGGAAAACACACAGGGCAAAAAATCGCCGCGGCGGCGGTGAGCGCTATCGTGGTAGTGGAGCGGCCGGGGGCGGAGTAGGTCCCAAAAGCACCGCTCCCTCGCTTCGCGGTCGCGGCTCAGTAAAGCGCAGTAAGTTACTCGCGCGGCATGCTTAGGTCAGTTTCTTCCTGCGCGCGATGGCGGACGTCGATGCCTTTCACGAGGAAGACGACGTCTTCGGCGATATTGGTGGCGTGGTCGCCGATGCGTTCCAGATTGCGCGCCACGAAGATGAGGTCGACCGCGGCGGGAACCACGCCGGGATCGCGCTGCATGGTGGCCAGGAGCTCGGCGTAGACCTGGTCGCGGAGTTTATCCACTTCGTCGTCCGCGAGCAGGACGTTACGGGCCATCTCGGTGTCTCCGTTGACGAAGGCATCGAGGCAGCGGAGCAGCATCGACTGCACCAGAGAGGCCATCTTGGGGATGTCGATCATCGGCTTGACGAGCGGATGATGCATCAGCGAGAGGGATCGCTCGGCGATGTGCTGGGCGAGGTCGCCAATGCGCTCGAGGTCGGTATTGATTTTGAGCGCCGAGGTCAGAAAGCGGAGATCGCGCGCCACCGGCTGGTTGAGCGCCAGGAGGCGCGTCGCCAGGCCGTCGATCTCCATTTCCATGCGGTTGATCTGCGGTTCGTCGCGGATTACCTGCTCGGCCAGTTCCTTGTTCTGCTCTACCAGAGAGCGGACGCTCCGGTGGATGGCGGATTCCACCAGACCGCCCATTTCCAGCAGCTTGTGATTCAGCTCTTCCAGTTCGATGGTGAAGTGACGCACCGAAACTCCTTTTAATTCCAGGGCCGTTGATTCTGAGTCTACCCGAATCTGCCCGTGATGTAATCTTCGGTTTCCTTCTTGGCGGGATTGCGGAAGATTACGTCTGTCTTGGCGTATTCCACCAGCCGCCCCAACAAGAAGAATCCGGTGAAATCGGCAACGCGCGCGGCCTGCTGCATGTTGTGCGTCACGATCACCATGGTGCACTGATCTTTGAGGGTGAACATCAACTCTTCGATCTTGGCGGTGGCGATGGGGTCGAGCGCCGAGCAGGGTTCGTCGAGCAGGAGCACCTCGGGATCGACGGCCAGGGCGCGCGCGATACACAGGCGCTGCTGCTGGCCGCCGGAAAGGGCGTACGCCGAGTCATGCAGCTTGTCTTTCACTTCGGTCCAGAGCGCGGCGCGCTGCAGGCTGCGCTCCACGCGGTCGCGCATTTCGCTGCGTTTGGCCATGCCATTGATTTTCAGGCCGTAGGCGATGTTGTCAAAGATCGATTTGGGGAACGGATTGGGCCGCTGGAAGACCATGCCGACGCGCCGGCGCAAGTTGGTGATATCCACGCTGAGGATATCCTCGTTGTCGAGCAGAATCTGGCCTTGCATGCGGGAATTCTTGATGGTGTCGTTGATGCGGTTCAGGTTCCGCAGGAAGGTGGACTTGCCGCAGCCCGAGGGACCGATAAGGGCGGTCACCTTGTTCTCGAGCATGTCGAGCGAAATGTCGTGCAGGGCCTGGAAGGCGCCGTAAAAGAAATTGACGTTGCTCGCCCGGAGCTTAGGAGTCGCGGGTGTCGGCACGGGCACTGGAGCCCCCTTTCGGTCCGGAGCGGCCTTCGGTTGCGAAGCGTATTCGGGTGCGGTACTCATAGGATTCTCGGTGTTACCCACGGGGAACGGAAACTCCCCTGGCCAGGATCATGCGGGCCAGAATATTGGCTGTCAGGACCATGGCAATCAGCACCAGGCCGGCAGCCCAAGCCTGCTGATGCCACTCGTCATACGGGCCGGTGGCAAGCTTGTAGATCATAACCGGCAGGGATGCAGTCGGGTCCTTCAGGCCGCCCCAGTATTGATTGAAGCCAGCGGTAAAAAGCAGCGGAGCGGTTTCTCCCGCGACGCGCGCAACGCCCAAGATCATGCCGGTCATGATGCCCTTGCTGCCGGCCGGCACTACGACGGTGGCGATCATTTTCCACTTGCTAGCGCCCAGAGCAAGCGCTCCCTCCCGAAGCGCCAACGGCACCTCGCGGAGGAACTGCTCGGTTTGTCGTGTGACGATGGGGATGAGCATGACGCTGAGCGCGATAGAGCCGGCGAGTGCGGAATTTCCGTGCAGGGGAACAACCAGCAAAGCCCAGGCGAGGATGCCAATGATGATGGACGGGACGCCATTCAATAAATCCGCGATATAGCGGACTATCGCGGCAAACTTCTTATCCTCGTATTCGGCAAGATAGATCCCCGCCATGAATCCGATGGGAATTCCGATGAGGGCGGCGACTCCGACGATTTGGGCGCTGCCGATGATGGCATTGGCCATGCCACCACCGGTTTCGCCGATCGGCACGGGCAATTTCGTGAAGAAATTCCAGCTCAGGGAACTGGCTCCGTGCACAATCAGCGCTCCGAGAATGACGAACAGGACGGCTACCGTAGCGACGGTACAGACGCCGGTGAGTGAGAGCATGACAACGTTGACAAACTTGCGCCGGGCCAACATCAGCGTTTGGATCCCTTCTTGGTGGTGGCGATGATCATCAATCGGGCGAAGCCATTGATCACGATAGTGAGCCCGAACAGCACCAGACCGAGTTCGATTAAAGCTGAGGGATAAAGCGATCCGCCGGCTTCACCGAATTCATTCGCAATGGCCGCGGCAATTGAAGATCCCGGCCACAAAAGGGATGCGTGCACAGCGGGCAAGTTGCCAACCACCATGGTCACCGCCATGGTCTCTCCGAGAGCACGAGCCAAGCCGAGGAAGATAGAACCCAGGATCCCCAGTTTTGCATAAGGGACTACGATCTGCCAGGTGGTTTCCCATCGTGTGGCGCCCAGGGCCAATGCGGCTTCGCGTTGTTCCCGGGGTACCGCCAAAAGCGCCTCGCGCGAGACCGAGATGATGAAGGGAACCGTCATGATGGCCAACACCAGACCGGCGGTCAGATAGCCCACTCCCATGGCGGGGCCTTGGAAGAACGGCAGGAACCCCAGGGTGGTTTTCAGAAACGGCTCGATATACTCCCGCATGAGCGGCACCAGCGTGAAGATAGCCAACAGTCCGTAAATCACGCTGGGAATGGCGGCGAGCAATTCAATTACGAAAGTGAGAGAGTTGGAAAGTTTCAAGGGCGCCAATTCCGCCAGGAAGATGGCCGCACCCAAGCCCAGGGGAATCGATAACAGCATAGCGACGAGGCTGGTCACCACGGTGCCATAGAGAAAAGGAAGCGCTCCGAATTCTTCGGTTACCGGATTCCATTCGGAAGAGGCGAGGAAATGCCAACCGAACTTGGCCCGCGCCGCCCCAGACCGCCAGAGCAACTCGTAGACGAGCAGAACTACGATGGCGATCAGGACGCAAGCAAAAAACAACGCAGTCAAACGGGCGATTCGATCGCCCATTTGACTGCTGACTTTTCGAACCGGCTTGGTTAAAACAGCCGTTTGGGTTGCCATCTGGAGCAGGTCACGGCGGACCTAGTGGGCTCCCTTCTCCAGCATCGCCAGTTGCTTCTGCTCTTTTTCCACCACGGGTTTCGGCAGCGGCGCGAAATCCAGGCTCGGTGCGATCTGCTGACCGGCGGTCAACATCCACCCCAGGAACGCATGGACCGCCTTGGCCTTATTCGCGTCCGGAATATTGCCGGGAATCAGCATCCAAGTAAAGCTTGCAATCGGATAGGCATTCTTGCCGGCGGAGTTGGTGATGGAAACGCGAAAATCGTCGGGCATGGTAACACCGGCCGCGGCCTCCGAAACCGATTCCATGGAGGCTTTGATGTACTCGCCCGCCGCATTCTTCACCACGCCGTAGGGAACCTTATTCTGGATCGCGTAGATCAATTCCACGTAACCGATGGAACCCGGCGTCTGCTTCACAAGGCCAGTGACACCGGCGTTCTGTTGACCGCCGAGACCGGTGGGCCAACTTACTGCCTTCGCAGCTCCCACTTTACTCTTCCAGTCGGGACTTACCTTGGAAAGATAATCGGTGAAGATGAACGTGGTACCGCTGCTGTCGGTCCGGTGCACCACGATAATGTCGTCACCAGGCAGTTTCGCGCCCGGATTTTCCGCCGTCAGAGCCTTGTCGTTCCACTTTTTGATGGTCCCCATGAAGATCCCGGCGAGGGTCGGTCCGCTGAATCTGAGTTCCTGCGTCACGCCTGGGATGTTGTACGTCGGAACCACGGCGCCCAGTACGGTCGGAAAGTGATAGGTCTTGCCCTTTGCAGCCGCCAATTCCTGGTCCGTCATCGGCATATCCGACGCGCCGAAATCCACGGTGCCATCGGTGATGCCCTTTACGCCGCCACCCGAGCCGTTGGGGGTGTAGTTGATCAAAACGTCGCCATGGACCTTGTGGTAATCGGCGAACCACCTCTCATAGATCGGGTCCGGAAAACTTGCTCCGCAGGCGTTGATCTTGACTTGCGCAACCGCCACGCACGCTACGGCCGCGGCCACAAACCCGCACGTTAGCACGTCTCTTCGCATTTGTTTACCTCATTTTCCCAGAGCAATGTTACAAATCTGTTAACGAACGGCTAAATTCCGTGTGTCCCGCTACTTCAGGCCGGTCATGGTAGGCGCCGAGCCGGGCAGAGTGTAGCGAACGTCGAAATAGATGGTATTGTCATGGGCGTTTTTCGGGGCGCCCGAAGCTACGTTCACGTACCACGGATCGCGATTGAGCCATTCGTACTGCGCGATCATGCTGAGCCCGCCGTATTTGGGATCGCGCCACACGGTGTGGACGTAGCCGATGCTGAATTCCTGGATCAGGCGGTTCTGGCTGCCGCCGCGGAAGCCGTACCCGATCAGGCTGGTGCCGTTGGCGTCCAAGGCCACGTCCCTACCGGCAGAGATGGCGCCGTAGTAAGCGTACAGCAGGAAGTTCTTGCTGAGCTGGGCTTCGAAGCCGTCGACCGTGCCGCCGGCGTGGATGGGGCTGAGGCTGCCGTCGGAGCGGATGACTACGTCGGGCACCTGGCCGAAGAGATAGCGGCCGCCGCCATCGCTCCAGAATCCGTTCTCAATCAGGCGGAAGTTCTTCACCACTTCGAAATTGGTATTGAACGAGCCGCCAGCGCCCGTCTTGGTGAAGTGCACATTGGTGGTGGGCACCCAGTCTTTGAAATTCCTCTCGATGCCGGCGATTTCAATATGTGCCCGCGAGGAGGGATCGAAAGCGATCTTGGCAATGAAATCGGGTGCGAGGTTCGGTGTGCTGAGATAACTCGCCGATGTGTTGTCGATCTGGCTGCCCAGCAAGGCACTCAGTGCCGAGGGCGCGGTGATGGAAGAGCCGCCGCCCGAGCCGCCGCCATATTGGTTGGGATTCTCCGCCGAGAAGCCGATGGCTATGGTGTCTGTGGGGTGATAGACGAACCGCAAGCCCGGCTGGCGGGTCCAGGTCAAGCCCGCCATGTAGTTCACGTCCATGACTTGGCTATAGAAGAGGTCACCAGGCAGCGGCGAGATGCCTTTGCGGCCAGGCGTCAACAAGCTCCAACTCTGGCCGGCGAGAAACTCGAACTGATCTTTGCGGACATCCACCCAGTACAACCGGATGCGCGGAACGAAAGCACCGTTGGTGACGCCGAGAGCATTCGAACCGCTGGTGCCAAGGAAGTCAAACTCGTTGTAGCCGATGACGTGAGCGCCCTTGACATTGGCGTCGATGCGGAAGCCGACGCGGCTGTTCTGCGGGCTGAAGCGAAATTCCGAGAGGTGTCCGGCGGGGCTGGCATTGTTGAACGGAATGCTACCGAAGCTGCTGCCGATGCCCGAACCGGCATCCACATTGCGCCAGACGGCCGTCAAGTCCATAAAGCCTACCGGCATGATGGTGACATCGCCCAATTTGAGTTGCAGGGGCGAACTCGGCTCGCCGGCCGGTACTTGCGGATCGAGCACGCGTGGCGCGGGAGGGGGCGGAGGCGGCGGAACCATCGGCGTGGACGACGCCACTTCACCCAGGTTCGGCAGCATGTGCACGCCATTGGATGGCGCCGTTGCGGGCGCGGCGGGCGCGGAGTCGCTCGAAGAGACAACCTTGTCGAGCAACTTTTTCTGCTCGGCCAGCATCTTGCTCAACTGCTCGATCTGTTTCTGCTGTTCTTCGAGCTGCGCCTTCAGTTTGGCGACATCGGTGCTCTGGCCGGATTGGCTGTCCTGGGCGTAGCCGACCGCAAGAAAGCTCATCGCCAGCATGGACAATATGAATGCTACTGTTCGTGTACGCGTCATTTCCTTCCTTCCTGGTTGTGAGAATTCGAGAGAACTTGGGCTGAGAGGCAGGGATAGCCCACGAGTGTAGTGAGATGTAAATGTCGGGCCAAGGGTTGAGCTTAACGGAGGGTTGTTACGGTACGATGAACGAATTATTAAGACTCGCTTACCTCAAAACGAATTCAACGAGCGAAATGGTGAACCGCGAACCTTGTCCGAGAGTACTTTCCACGGTAATTGTCCCGTTCATTTGTTCGATGGCATGCTTCACAATGGAGAGGCCCAGGCCGGTGCCGCCGACCTGGCGCGAACGGGCTTTGTCGACGCGGTAAAAGCGCTCGAAAATGCGTGTGAGATCGAGAGCGGGCATGCCAATGCCGGTATCCCAAATGGAGACTTCGACGCGACCTTCCGGACGCCGCGCCACCTCGACGCCGACTTCGCCGTTTTCGCGGTTGAATTTGACGGCGTTATCGAGCAAGTTCAGCACGGCCTGTTCGAAGCGAATGCCGTAGCCGAGAATCACAGCGTCGGGAATCTCGCCCACATGGAGGGTTAGTCCGCGCAGGCGCGCGGCCGGTTCCACGGCTCGCACAGCGCTCAAGATCGCATCGGCTACGGGAATCGGGCCGGGCTCGGGTTCGGGGCGTCCGGCCTCGAGGTCGGAGAGGGTGAGCAGATCGGCGGCGATATTATTCAGGCGGATGCCGTTGGCCTGAATGATCTCGACGAATTTTCGCCGGTTCTTTTTATCGTCCAGGCCTCCGTCGAGCAAGGTTTCCGCGTATCCGCGAATGGTGGCCAGGGGAGTGCGGAATTCATGCGAGACATTGGCGATGAAATCGCGTTTGATGCGCTCGAGGTGTTCTTCGGGCGAAACGTCGTGCAGAATGGCGATGGCGCCTCTTGAAGTGCTGTTCGCGAGCAGCGCGGCGTTGACGTCGAACGACCGGCCGGATAGCTGAATCCGCTGCCGCACCGGTTCTCCGCCATCCACCACCTGTTTGAGAACGCGGAACAGATCGGGATCGCGGACCATGCGGATCAACGGAATCCCCGGAGCCATGCCGTGGTCGCCAACGGCCTTCTGGAAGGAGTGATTGCAGAAGGTGACGTTCAATTGGGCATCCACCGCGAGGACCGCCTCGGTCATGCTGGCGAGAACGGCTTCGCGGCGGGTTAATTCCATGCTGAGGCGATTGACCAGTTCGCCGATTTTGGGGGTCATACGGGCCACCGAACGGGTGAGTTCGCCCAGTTCGTCGTCGTCAAGGATAAGCTGGGGGCGCGCACCCTCCTGATCGAGCATGGTATCGACGAAAGCCGTGAGTGCGTTGAGGCGGCGCGCCAGCGATTCGGCCAAGACCCAGGCAATACCCACGGAGGCCAGAGCAAGGGCGACCGACAGGAGGCGAACTCGCAAATCAGCGACGAAGATGAAGATCAGGATGACGAAGGGAACCGCCATCAACGTGGCGGCGGTAACGGCCCGGCGCGCAATTGAATCCCTCATCGCCAGTCCGCGCGGCAAATCAGGCTAAGGCCGCCTTTCGACCGAGCCCAGCTTCGGCTTCGGCCAGGGTGGGATAGAGCACCAGGATGGAAGCGACGCCGGAAACGCGGAACACGGTTTGCAGGCGGTCGGACGCGCCGACCAGGGCATACTGGCGACCGTGCTGCCGGCACGAGACATGCAGCCCCATGAGAGCTCCCAGCGCCGCGGAATCCATGTACGGAACGCCGGTGAGATCGATGATGGTGATGGGATGATGAATGGTCCGCATGGCGTCCTGGAAGTCGAACATCGTGGAGATCGTGAAAGGGCCGGTGAGTTTGAGGACTCGTTCTCGCTCGAGCTTCCCGTCGCTCCATACCATGCCTAAATCCGCCATATTCAGGCAGTCTACTACGTTTGTGCCGCAGACGGGGTGACAGCCGGGTTACAGGCGGGGCACGACACAAAAGTGGAGGCTAGGGCAAATGCGCGAAAAGCCTCGGCAATCTGAGGTTAACTGTACGCCAGACTGCCTTGGCTGCATGTCGCCACTCTGCTGGGCGACAACATGCGTTCGCGGAATGAAAACACATTTTGGTGCAAAGGGCACCGCTCCCTTGCTCGCCAAAGCGCGAGTGCTCGCCAAAGCGCGAGTGCTCGCCAAAGCGCGAGTGCTCGCCAAAGCGCGAGTGCGGTCGCGGCTCAGTAGCGGGTTGCGAGTCATTGCGGATCGGCATGGGAGAATGGGTTCGTTTTGGGTTCGTTTGGGAGTGGGGAGGGAAGCTCGCCGAAGTCGGAACTGGTTGTGTTTTGTGCGCATTGCGGGAGGCGAGGGAGTTCGACGATGGGTTCGTTTGGCGCGTCATTTTCGGGCGGGAGCTAGCGGCGGAGGGGCAGGGTGGGGACGAGGTTTGGGCTGGCAGTTGACGCGGTCGAAGCCGTAGGTGAGGCGGAAGGCACGGCGCCGATGGGGCTTTCGATGGCGGCGAGGCGGTCCTCGCAGTGGACGATGGTGAAGGCGCCGGGGTTAAAAGGGGGTTGGGGGCGTTTTGGGAGGCGCGGGCCTTGGCTTGGCCGGTGCGGGGCCCGGTGGAACGGCGGGCGTTGGCGGACCCAGAGGGCGCCCCGGCAGCGAGACGTTTGGGAGAGATCGGCATCGAGGGAGGTTTAGCATTGAGATGGGGCGAAGGCCAGGGCTGGAGCCGGGCAAGTGCCTGAGAAGTATGGCAATTATTTTTGTGACGGGACAGTGACTCGTTAAGCCGCCAACCCAATCCGCCGCTTTTCTCCTGCCCCGAAATCCACTCGCGCCATCAGGACACCTCGCGAAATCAGGCCAGCTTGACCCTGCGCCCCGCATGGCGCATCATATACCTAGCTGTCTGATGCACGATTTGATCCGGCATTTCTTCACACGATTCTTTGATAAGGAAGCCCTCTCGCCGCAGGGCGATCCGGCACTCAACGTCACCCAGGCGCTTGGATTCCTGGCCGCACCCGGCGCCTTCGTGATCCTCATTTTGCAGTTCCACAATTTCCGTGGCTGGGACCTTGCGGAGATCCGCGGCTTCTTTATCGCGTTCGCCATGATCGTGGCGGGCTTCCTCGTGGTATTCGAATGGGCCGCGCTGTTTCCCGATCGCCGCGATTACCAGATTCTGACCCCTTTGCCCCTCGGGTTGTTCCGCCTCTTCCTCGCCAAGGCCATCGCGTTTGCCCTGTTTCTCGCGATCTTCCTCGTGGATGTCAATTTCTTTTCTACCCTCCTCTGGCCTGCGCTGGATAACGGGCCAGGATTCCTCGCTATCTTCGGTGCGCACTTTTTGACCTTAATGCTGGCTGGGTTATTCGCCGCGCTCTCCTTGGCGTCCGTACAGGGCGTACTCATCGTTTTGTTGCCGGCCCCGGCTTTTCGCCGTGTCTCGGTGTGGATCCAGACTGCGCTCATGTTCGCCATGGTCTCGCTGTTGTTCCTGTCCCCCGCGCTGGCCCCCATGTTGCAAAGCTTGATCCGCCGCCGCAGTCCCTGGCTCTACGCCTACCCGCCCTATTGGTTCGTGGGCCTCTATGAACGCATGCGTCCTGCGGTTCAAAGTCCTGTCCTGCTGCATCTCGGTGCACTGGCCCTCGCGAGTCTCGCGGCCGCCACGGCAGTGTTCGTGCTCACTTATTTGCCTGGATATCGCAGCCACGCCCGCAAGGTCCTCGAAGCGCCGCAGCCGAGTTCGTCCGGTCCGTCGCGCTGGCAGCAATCCGTCGCCGGCTGGATCGATGGCGCCATTCTTCGCGCCCCCGTGCAAATCGCCGTTTTCCATTTCATGAATCACACCATCACCCGCAGCCTGAAGCACCGCCTGTTCCTTGCAACCTATGCCGGATGCGGTGCCGCGCTGGCCAGTTTCATGTTTAGCGTGCGCCGCCACGGTCTCCTGGTTTTGCCCTTGACACTCTCGTTCGTCCTGATCTCGGCCCTGCGGGCGGCATTCAGTTTTCCGTCGGAACTGGACGCTAACTGGGCCTTTCAGGTGAGCGAATCCCGCCACGCGCGCGACGTTCTCCGAGCCATGCGCAAGTGGCTCCTCGTCTGCGCCGTTGCCCCGCTGACGGTAGCGCAAGCGGCGCTGGAATTCCGCTATTTCGCTCCCCCCGCGGCTCTTTTTCACCTCGCTTTCGGGGCAGCCATGGCGCTGGTGCTCATCGAAATCATGTTTCTCGAGTTCCGCAAGGTTCCTTTTACCTGCTCGTACTTACCCGGCAAGATCAATCTTGTTTTCCTGGCGGTCATCTATGTCCTCGGATTCACCATTTACAGCGGCTCCATGGCTGTCCTGGAGGAATGGCTCTGCCAACGCGCCGTTTATGCGGCGGCCTTCTTCGTCACCGCCGCTGTGGCCTGGGCGACCCTGGCCTGGTGGCGTGATCGTCAAACGGCTGCCGAGTCGCTTCTCGAATATCAGGACACAGGCGATCCCGTAGTCCGCACCCTCGAATTATCGGCATAGGAAATCGGAGAGGACATGCTCGAAATCAGAGGTCTCACCAAACACTATCGCAACCATGCAGTCGTTGACGACGTGAGCTTTACCATCCGTCCGGGCGAGGTTACCGGCTATTTGGGGCCGAACGGCTCCGGCAAATCGACCACGGTCAAGATGATCACGACCCTCATCGAGCCCACGCGCGGCCATGTGCTTCTCGATGGCCGCGACGTCCGCGCCGACCTCGCTGGATTCAAGCGGCGTCTCGGATACGTGCCCGAGGAGCCCATTTTGTATTCCTACCTGACCGGCCTCGAATACCTCCAGTTGATGGGACGCTTGCGCCGCTTACCGGAAGGCCAGGTGGCGCTCAAGGCCAATCGCCTGCTGGAACTCTTCGCCCTCGGTCCATACCGCCATGCGCCGATTTCGACTTACTCCAAAGGTATGAAGCAGCGCGTGCTGATTTCCGCCGCCCTGCTGCACGATCCCGATGTGTTGATTCTCGACGAGCCCCTTTCGGGCATCGACGTGACCTCGGCGCAACTGTTTCAGCATCTGCTCAGCGAGCTTGCGCGTGCCGGCAAAACCATTCTCTATATCTCGCACGTGCTCGAAGTCGTCGAAAAGGTCTGCGCCCAGGTGGTAATCATTTACAAAGGAAAGATCCGTGCCTGCGATTCCGTCGAAAGGCTCCGCGACCTCATGCATCTGCCGTCGCTGGTGGAAATCTTCGCGCAGTTGGCCGAAGAGCGCGATCTTGAGCAGGCGGCGCGCGATATCGTCGACGTGATGAGCTATAGCAGTTCGCGCATCTGATCTTCCTGAAACCCCAGCACCATCTCGCCGCCTTTCACCAGGATCGGCCGCCGGATCAGGTTCGGGTGCTCGGCCATCAACTGCAACGCCTCCGCCCGCGCCGGCGGATTGTCCTTCATCTTGCGCTCGCGGTACAGCTCATTCCGCGAATTGAGGAACTCGCAGCAATCCCGCTTGCCGATCAGCCGATCCAGTTGTTCCACAGTTAATCCCCGATTGAGATCCACTTCTTCGAATTCCGCTCCCAGTGCGCGAAGCCAACTCTTCGCGTTGCGGCAGGTGGTTCAAGTGGGTTTGAGGTAAAATTTCAGGCCAGGCATGCCGGTCGTCCGATGGTAACCTACCGCTGGCGCGCTCCACCAGCCAAATCGCTCTCCAAAACGCCTTTCAGGTAGTGCCCGGTGTATGATTCCGGCGCTTGCGCCACCGCTTCGGGCGTCCCCACCGCCACCACTGTGCCTCCCCGCCAGCCGCCCTCCGGGCCAAGGTCGATCACCCAGTCCGCCGCCTTGATCACGTCCAGATTGTGCTCGATGATCAGCAGGCTGCCGCCGCTCTCGATCAGCCGCTGAAACGCCGCCAGCAGTTTGGCGATATCGTCGAAATGCAGTCCGGTCGTGGGCTCGTCGAAAATGAAGAGCGTGCCCACACAGCTCGATAGCGCCAGGTGCGCCGCCAGTTTGACGCGCTGCGCCTCACCGCCGGAGAGCGTCGTCGCTGATTGCCCCAGCCGCAAATACCCCAGCCCGACGTCGTCCAGCACCTTCAGCTTGTGCACCAGCCGCGGCGCGGCGTGGAAAAACGCCATCGCCTCGCGCACCGTGAGCTGCAGCACTTCGTGAATGTTCAACCCGTTGTAGCGGATCTCGAGCACGCCGCTTTTGTATCTCGTGCCCTTGCATTCCTCGCAGATGAGTTCGACATCGGCGAGAAACTGCATCTCCACCGTGACCGTGCCGTCGCCCTGGCAGGTTTCGCACCGGCCGCCTGGCACGTTGAAGGAAAAGTGCCCGGCGGTGTATCCGCGTTTTTCAGCTTCACGCGTGGACGCGAACAGGCTGCGCACCAGATCGAATGCCTTAATATAGGTCACCGGATTCGACCGCGGCGTCCGCCCGATGGGCGATTGATCGATCATCACCGTGCTCGAAATCCGCTCCCCGCCTTCGATTTTTCGGCACGTCATCCGCGGAGCCGCAACCGAGTCGTCATCTACCGCATCCGCCGGCGCCTCGGCCGCGCCATCGCGCGCCTTGTGTAGCGCCTCCAGCGAGCGATAAAGCACGTCGTGCACCAGCGTCGATTTGCCCGACCCCGAAACGCCCGTGATCGCCACCATCATGCCGAGCGGAATCTCCACGTCGATTTTCTTCAGATTATGAGAGTGTGCTCCCACGATGCGCAGCATGCGCCGCCGGTCCACCGGCCGCCGCTCGCGCGGCGCCGCGACGCGCAGTTCGCCCGATAGATACCGCGCCGTCAGCGAGCCGCCATCCCTGACCAGCGCCTTCATCGGTCCTTCGAAGACGATGTGGCCGCCGTGTTCCCCCGCACCCGGTCCGAGATCGACAATGTGGTCGGCGGCGCGCATCACATCGGCGTCGTGCTCCACCACCACGATGGTATTCCCCAGTTCGCGCAACTCCTCGAGAATGCGGATCAGCCGGCCCGTATCGCGCGTGTGCAGCCCGATCGATGGCTCGTCGAGCACGTAGCACGCCCCCACCAGCCGCGAGCCAAGACTCGTTGCCAGTTGAATCCGCTGCGCTTCGCCGCCCGAGAGAGTGGCTGAAAGCCGGTCGAGCGTCAGGTAATCGAGTCCCACATCGTTGAGAAACTTCAGCCGCTGCCGGATCTCCACCAGGATCTTGTCGGCGATGGAGGTCTCTTCCGGTGTCAGCGTCAGGGCGCCGAAGAACTCGTGCGCTTCGGCGATGTTCATGCGCACGATTTCGGCCAGATTCTTGCCGCCCACCCGCACATAGAGCGCTTCTTTGCGCAGGCGCGCACCCCTGCAATCGGGGCATTGTGCGTAGCCGCGATAGCGGCTCATGAAGACCCGCACGTGCAGCTTGTATTTCTTGCTTTCCAGGTAATCGAAGAAGCGGCGGATAAACCCCTCCACCGTCTCGCGCTCTTTTTCCGTCAACTCGCAGAACGGCGTGTTCATCCGCACCGAGCCCTTGGCATGCTTCTGAAAGTTCGCCAGCCACGACCGGTATTTCGGCTTGGTCCACGGATCGACTGCACCCTCGGCGAGCGACAGCGTGCGGTCGGGAATCACCCGGTCCATGTCGAAATCGATGGTGTTGCCGAATCCCTGGCATCGCGGGCACGCGCCGAAGGGCGAATTGAAGCTGAACAGGATGGGCTCCGGCGTCGCGAACTCGCGGCCGCACGTCTTGCACTGGAATTTCTCGTTGAAGCGCAGTTGCTGGTCGCCCGCGGCGCTCTCGAAAATCAATTCGCCGGCCTCGCGGTAGCAGATCTCAATGGTGTCCACCAGCCGCTGGTGCAAATCGGGCCCGATCGCCAGCCGGTCCGCCAGCAGGAAGACCGGCTTGGAAAAATCCATGTCGAGCAACGATTCCGGCGTCGAAAACTCGAAAACCTTACCGGCCTGAAACAGGCGATTGAAGCCCTTCTTGCGGAGTTCGAACAGGTGATCCCGCAACGCCTGCGGGGTGGCGTGTTCGCCGCACGGGAACAGCGCATTCCAACGCGATCCCGCTGGCAATTCCAGCAGACGCGCCGCCACTTCGTCCACTGTGTCCTTGCGGACGCGCGTTCCGCAATTGGGGCAGAAGGTCTGCCCCACGCGGGCGAATAGCAGTCGCAAAAAGTCGTAGCATTCGGTCGACGTCGCCACCGTTGACCGCGGATTTCGCGTCGTGTTCTTCTGCCGGATAGCCACCGCCGGCGCGATGCCGTCGATCTCGTCCACCTCCGGCTTTTCCATCCGCTCCAGGAATTGCCGCGCGTAGGCCGAGAGCGATTCCACATACCGCCGCTGGCCTTCGGCGTACACGGTATCGAACGCGAGCGACGATTTCCCCGACCCCGAAACGCCTGTCACGACCGTGATCTGGTTATGGGGAAGGGAAAGCGAAATGTTCTTCAGATTATGGACTCGCGCACCACGAATCCGGATGAAATCTTGCACGGGAAATTTCAGTATAGCGCGGGTGGGACTGCCCTCGGCCTTTGTCGGCACAGGCCTGGACCCTGGCTGTAACCGGGAGCGAACCCGAAGCGTATTCGCCGGGGCACCTCCGATAGAGATCTAGCGTAATCCGCCCGGAGCGCGGTCCGACACTTCCCCAAGAGGACTTCACGGGAGCCCGCGGTTGGCGTAGCGGATTTTCCTCCAGCGATTTGCGGCATCGCGGAGGGATAAGCTGCGCGGGTTGGCCCCGGGCGAGTCCTCAACTTCCAGTGTGTCGTTGGAGAACTGGGTCCAGGTTGGCTCGCAGCTGTCGGAGACAACAAACGGTAATGCAACGGATGTACTACCCGCGCCAAACGCCGCACCATTGCGTGCGCGTTAGGCGTTACGACAGGGTATTCGGCGAAGGTCGAGTTGTCGCCGAAGACTGCCAGGGAGGGTTCGCCGTTGCCGCCGACCACGTCGCCCAGTATCTGATCGTAGGTGCGGTTTTCCCGGATGATCACGAAGACGTGCTGGATCTTCGACGGAGCGCCGATCTTTTCCGGGATCGCCACCGGCGCGGCAGACGGGTTGCCCCCTGCGGCCGACGCGATATTTCCCGACAGGTCCCAGTGGTTGTTCTCGAAGACCGTCTGGGTCATCGCCGCCAGGGTCAGGTAATTCGGCACGGGGACGATGCTGACGGTGCCAAGGTCCTGGTGTGTGTTGAAGCTGACCACGCCCTCCTCTTTTCCGTACGAATTTTCGGCCGTATTAGTTGGAGGGGGCGCCACACCGAAGCCGGTGGCGCCGATGCCCTTGTCGTTGGCAACGAGCAGCACAGCGTCCGCCGTGTCCAGCACAACCGAGCTTGGCGCATAGCCTACCGGGATCATGCCCATGACGGGATTTGGCACGCACGACAAGTTACAAAGGCCGGATCCCCGCTCCAACGAGATTCCGGTTGGCCGCCTTCGCTACCCAATGGACCACAAGTCCATCTGCAAGAAAAGCATCACCCTATCGCGCCACCCCTCTGCTTTTCAAGATTGGCCGGTAAACCGATCACAGATCGTAGAAAACTTTTTTTGCTGTAGATTCAGATGCTTAGAAAATAAGCAGCGGTTCTGGCCGATGGGCCGACTGCTACTCTCACGGACGTAAAAAAGATTGGCGGCATTGCGGAAACGCGGGGCTATTTCTATTTTGGGGAACCAGGGATGGCGCACAAAAGTCGTTCACAAAAGGCTGCTCCCAGGAGTTGCAGGGACTGCGAGAACTGGCCGACGGTCAGCGGCAAGGTTCGGATCAACGAACTGGTACAGGGCGCGATCGCGCAGTTCGACGCCAAGATCAAGAAGGCTGGTTTCGAGCCGACGGTGGCGGAATACGTGAAATTGCTGCAACTCGGGCAGGAGTTGGGGCAGGAAGACGAGGCCAGGGAGATCAAAGTGACATGGGTGGGTCCGAACGAGACGTCAGAATCCGAGAAATAATCTACGATCCGCTTGAGTCACAAAGGAGATTTCACGATTGCAAGGCCAGATATAAAGGTTACTCGGGGCCGATTGGCAGCGGTAAGAGCCAAGCTTTATGCCAGGAAGCAATCCGGCTTACTTACTTGAACCCGGGCAGAACAGGCCTGCTGGGCGCGCCGACATATCCGATGCTACGGGATGCAACGCAAGCCACGCTGTTCGAAATTCTGGGCGCTAACAACATTCCGTACGAACACAATAAGGCCGAGAACACGCTGGTGATGAGCGATACACGGTCGCGCATTCTGTTCCGACCGGTGGACGACTTCGAGCGGTTGCGCGGCACAAATCTGGCATGGTTCGGCCTGGACGAGCTGACTTACACACAGGAAGAGGCATGGTTACGGCTGGAGGGCAGGTTACGAGATCCGAAAGCCGCCCGACAGTGCGGGCTCGCGGCGTGGACGCCGAAGGGATACGACTGGGTATATCGGAAGTTCATCGCGAGACCTGCTGCGGATTACCAGGCAATTTATGCGAAGGCCGGGGAAAACCGGCACCTGTTGAGCCGCGACCCCGACTTTTACACCCGGCTGCAGGACAGTTACGACGAGAGATTTTACCAGCAGGAGGTGTTGGGGGAGTATCTCAACCAGGACGGAAGCCGGGTATATCACTGCTTCGACCGGAGGGAGCATGTTATCGAAGTGAGCTTGAACCCCCGGTGGCCGCTCCTGTGGGCGCTGGATTTCAACGTCGACCCAATGAGCTCGGTGGTGGCGCAGATCCACGACGGGCGGATCAGAGTGTTAGACGAGATTATCCTACGGCATGCGACGACACGGCAGGCGTGCCAGGCGTTCATGAAGCGATTTCCAAAGCACTTGCCAGGGGTGAGAGTTTGCGGGGATGCATCGGGTTATGCACAGCAGACTTCGGGGTTGTCGGACTACGACATGTTGGAGGAGGAATTCGCAAGTGCCTCGCAGCTTGATATGAAGATAGCAGTCCCGAGATCGAACCCGAGTGTGCGAGAGCGCATCAACCTGGTGAACTCGAAACTGAAGTCGGCCAGCGGCGATGTGGGACTGGTGATCGACGCAAAGTGCAAGGAACTGATCATGGATTTCGAGCAGGTCTGTTACAAGGGCGACACCGGGCAGATCGACAAGGATCGGGATCGGATGAGGACTCATGCGTCGGACGCGCTTGGGTACCTGATTTGGCAGGAATGCCGGCCTTTGCCGCCAATCGGGGAGCAGACGCAAAGAATTGCGGGGATCGGATAGGGAAGGCACCGCTGCCTTGCGGTTGCGGCTCAGTAACGAAGGGTCGCGGTTCAATAACCAAGGTCGCGGATCAGTAATGGGGATGGATTCTAACATGGATACAATCAATCGGGAACACCCCGAGTATGCCGCACGAAAGGGGATCTGGCGGCAGTACAAGGACCTCTATGCGGGGGGCGAGCAACTCCGGTCGAACGCCTCGCTCTACCTGGTGCGGCGTCACAAAGAGCCGGGCGATATTTACCTGGAGCGACTGGCGCGGGTGTTTTACGAGAACTACGTCGGATCGATTATCGACTGGTATGCAGCCACGCTGATGCGTTGCCAGCCGGGACTGTTGCTGGGCGGCAGCGATCCGGCGGCACAGGCGTTTTACGGGGTATTTTCGGATGATTGCGATCTGAAAGGGACGAGCCTGAACGAGTTTTTCCGGCAACGATTCGTGGAAACGCTGGTCTGCGGAAGCAGCCACGTGGTGGTGGATTTTCCGAAGGCAGACGGCGAGGCAAGAACGCGCGCGGAGGAAGATGCCTGCGGGCAATCGCGGGCATACCTCACGGATTACAGTCCGGACGAGGTAATTAATTGGAATCACGACCGCCTAGGCGGGCTGGATTGGATCGTCCTACGGACTTCCTGCTTACGGCAGTCGAAAGTGACGGACGCAAAGTGGGAAAAGGAAACGCGGTGGATTTATTACGACCGTCAAGACTACCGGATTTACCGAAGGGCCGGGGAATCGAGCCCGATTGAGCTAGTGGATGAGGGCCGGCACGGGTTGGCGTGTCTGGGACGCGTTCCGGTGTTCGAGATGAAGGTTTCGGACGGGCTCTGGCTGATGAATAAGGCGGCGTCGCTGCAGCTGGAACACTTTAACAAGTCGAACGCACTTTCGTGGGCACTCACGATGGGGCTGTTCGCCTCGCCGGTGGTGTACTCGGACCGGGAGTGGAAGCAGGTAGTGGGGGAATCCTATTACATCCAGCTCGGGAAGGACGACCGATTCGGGTGGACGGAGCCGGAGGGAAAGGTTTATCAGATTGCGGCGGACAATCTGCAGAATTTGCGCGACGAGATCTACCGTGTCTGCTACCTGATGATTCAGGCCGGAGAAGCGGGGACGGGAGGGCGGCAGTCAGCCGTGAGCAAGCAGTTGGATTTCGCCACTACGGAAGAGGTGCTGCGGGCTTACGGCGATACGGTGAAGGACGTTATGAGACAGACGCTGCGAGCGATTGCCGCGGCGCGGCAGGATGGCATAACGATCGACGTTTCGGGGATGGACGAGTTCGACATCAATGACTTAGGCACGGAGCTAGACGATGCCCAGAAGTTACTCGGCCTCGGAATCGACTCGAAGACGTTGAAGAAGGAGGTTTTCAAGAGGCTGGCGCTGAAGTATTTGAGCGATGCGCGGCAGGATATCAAGAACCAGGTCACGGGGGAGATCGAGAACGGGGAGTAAGCGGTCCCAAGGAGATATATGGAAGGATTCGACATACAAGCGATTGTGCGTCAGGCGGTACAGGAATTTACAAATACCGAGAAAGTCCGCAGCGAGCCGGCGTACAAAGCGGAGTTATTGGAAGAACGCAAGCGCCGGGAGCAATTGGAACGGCGGATGAACGAACTGGTGGCGGAGAACCAGCGGAGCCGAAAGGCGGCGGAAGAGGCGGAGCGCAGTTCGACCGTGCGGGCAGAGTTGCAACGGCTGGGCGTGGCGAAGATCGATTTGGCATTCAAGGCTGTGCAAGACGGGATCGTGCGCACGGACGATGGCCGGCTGGTGGCGCGGGGCGACAGCGGCGAAGTGCCGGTGAAGGAGTACCTGACGAATTTCGTGAACGAGAATCCGGAGTTTCTGCCGGCGCGGATTTCCGGAGGAACGGGTATGACGGCCACCCACAAGGCGCCGAATGGCGGTCGAGACGCAGTGAGCATCGAGCAGATCCGGCCAGGAATGAGCGCGGAGGAGATGGAACGGGTACGAGAGGAAATCGTGCGCGTGGCGTCACAGACCCTTCGGGGGTTGTAGCAGGTTGAGAAAGAGCCGTAAGCTGGCCAACCAGCCCGGCAAGAAGAAAGGAACAAGGAGACAACATGGCAGCAATTACTTCAGCTAATGTCGCCAACGCGATTGTAAAGCTGGTGGCGGCAGATGCATTGCCGGTGCTGGTGGGAAACCTCATCATGGGGAACCTGGTGAATCGCGATTATGAGCCGGCTCTGGCGCATGCGGGCGATACGATTAACGTGCCGATTCCCCCTGTAATGCAGGCGAACAACATCCTCGAAGGCGGGACGGTGCAAACTCAAAATCCGAATTTGGGGAATGCGCAGATCGTGCTGAATACGCACGCGGAAGCCACTTTCCAGATTCCAGATGTGACGAAAGTGCTGGCGGTACCGGACTTGTTAAAGGTCTACATGCAGCCGGCGGTGGCGGCGATCGCCCAGAAAGTGGAGACCGATCTACTGAATCTCTACGCAGGGTTCACAGCAAACGCTCCCGTGGGCACGCCGGGGACTGCGATCACGGAGAGCGTGATCGACGCGGCGGAAACGGCGTTGTTCCTGGCGAAAGTTCCACCGAGCGCCGAGAAATATATGGTAGTGGACGCGGCGACTTACTCGGCGTGGCGGCAGATTCCGCGCTTCAGCGAATTCCAGACAGCGGGCGATGCGGGGTTGAAGGCGCTGATCGACGGCACGGTCGGCAAGATCAAAGACTTCTTTGTGTTCCGCTCACAGTTCGTACAGTACACGGGGAGCAGTCCGGTGACAACGCACAACCTGGCGTTCACGCGGGATGCGCTCGGCCTGGTGATCCGCCGGCTGCCGCAGCCGCTGCCGGGAACGGGTGCGATCGCGGAGTACGCGGAGCTGGGCAATTTTGGAATGCGGGTAGTGATGAGCTATCAACCCGACACGCTGGCCCAGCAGTTCACGGTGGACATTCTCTACGGGTGCGGGATTCTGCGGAACACGTCCGGCGTGCAAGTCAATACGTAAGTCGATTGGGGCTGCGGGGCTGAATTGGGACTCGGACTCCGCAGCTTCCCCCGTGGCGGAGCCGTGGGGTGTTGGGCCCTGGGTGTCAGCACATGGGGAGCTCCGGTCTTCGCGTATCGGTGGCAGCCGCGCCGAAATTGCTGGCGGGGAGGCTCGCCAAACCGCTCCCTTGCGGTTGCGGCTCAATAATGATCGCGACGCGGCGTCGCGGTTCCGTGATTTCGAAATGTTAAAGGCAGAAGGAGATTGGAATGGATGTAAAGACGTATTACCAAAAGATTCGCGAGACGGAAGGAACAATTGCGACGCCGTATGCGGTGGTAATAAGCCTGCCAACGGACGATGGAGGAAAGAAAGGCGTGTTGGTGGAAGTTTCACGTCACCTGGCGGCGAAGATGATCGTCGAAGGTTCGGCCGAGATTGCGCCGGAGGAGAAGGCGGCGGCGTTCCGACAGGCAAAAGCGGCGGCGTCGAAGGCCGCGATTGACGCCGCGACGGCGGCGAGGCTGGAAGTCACAATGGTGCCATCGGACGAGTTAAAGAAACTAACGGACGATATGCAGAAGTTGAAGAGCGGGACCAAGGCTCTGAAGGATTAGGCACGCGATATGGCTCTGTTCACGGACGGGCTGGTGTCAGGGATGGAAGACCTGACGGCGCAAGATACACAGTTGACGAATGTGGCCACGGTTGAGGGGATCGACGTTACGCAGAAGCTGGCGCTCGCGCAGGAAGAGCTGGCGTTGGAGATCGCGACATTGTTGAGCGGGTCGCGCCGAGTTGAAGAGGCGTTTTGGCTGACGGCGCTACCTAAGATCGAAAACGTGGTGGTGACGCCGCCGTTGAAGCTGTGGCACACATTTCGGGCTCTCGAGATGGTATACGGAGACGCTTATTCGAGCCAACTGAACCATCGCTACGCGGCGAAACGGGACCAATTCCACCAGCGGGCGGGGTGGGCATACGAACGGCTTCTGGTACTCGGGCTCGGAATCGCTTGGTCACCCGTTCCGCGCGCGAGACAGCCCCAAGTAGTAAGCGCAGCCGGTAGTCTCGCGAATGGCACTTACTATGTGTCCATGGCGTGGATCAATAGCAAAGGGGAGGAAGGATCACCGTCGGTGCCGACGGCTATTACTACTGCGACAGGCACGATGCTGGTGCAACCAAGTGCGCCGCCAAGCTGCGCGACGGGATGGAACGTTTATGCAGGCGGCGATCCCGAGGGGTTATCGCGGCAGAACGGATCGCCTATCGCAGTAACGCAGAGCTGGCTGCAGCCGAACGCGATCGTGACGGGCGGCAGCGTGCCGGGCTGGGGACAGGAGCCCAACTGCCGCATGCCCATGCCGCGCGTGATCCTGAGGGGCTAATGACAAACACCATCGGCAGTCTGATTACGGGGCAAGTAATCCAGCTTCTCGTCGGCGCTAACGGCGTTAATTCGTTTCTCGGGGCCGCGGTCGAAGACAACGGGCAGCCACTGTCTCCTTTGAACAGGGCACAGGTGCGGGCGCAAAACGTGGCGCCGGAGATCGCCGATCAGAGCACCGCAATGCAGTATCCAGCCATCAACGTGTACTGCGAAAAGATTGTCAACAGCCTGACGGAGAAGTTCCGCAGTTTTTCAGGAAATGTGCAGACCACGGTGGAATTGCGGCATTCACAGGACCGGCTCGACGGTCTACAAGACATGCTGGAAAATTATGCGGACGCAATTATGCAAGTACTGAACGCAAACCGTGGCAACTGGGGAAGCGGACTATTTTACTGTGGCGAGTATCAGGTGGCGTTCGGGGCGGTGAAGCACGGCGGGAAGAACTTCCAGCAGGTGGCGAAGGTCACCTTCGAGATCGGAGTAAGCAGAAGTTAGTATGGCATCGTATATTTCATCCAACTCAAACCGATTCTATACGGCGCTGGAGAGCGCGTACGGACAGGTTCCGACGATAACGGCCGCGAACCGAATTCCGGCACTGAAGCTGACGGTGCGACAGCAGCTCGAGGTGACGGATCGAAAAGACAAGACGGGAAGCCGGACGTTTACCGGCGTGCCTGCCGGCGGCCGCCGACAAACGACTTTCGAATTACGGACTCTACTGACGAATTGGGCGCAAGGGACGGCCAATCCGAGCTACGGTCCATTATTCCAGGCCGCACTGGGCGGCGCACCGGCGTATTTCGCCGGGGGAACGGCAGCGAGTACAACCGGAAACGGCCGACTGGCATTTGCAGCGCCGCACGGACTATCAGCGGGGCAGGCGGTGAGCAGTGGCGGCGAAATACGGTTCGTGGCGGCAATCGTGAATGCGGAGACGGTGCAACTAAATGTGCCGTTCACGGCTCCGCCGGCCCCAGGCGCACCGGTGGGAGCGGCAATCACGTACTCACCGGCGACCGAATTGCCGAGCGTGGGGATCTTCGATTATTGGGATCCGGCGACGGCAGTCCAGAGGTTGCTCTGCGGCGGAGCACTCGACCAAATGGAGATTGATCTCAACGGCGACTATCATGAATTCCGGTTCAGCGGCCAGGCACAGGACGTAGTGGACAGCGTGAGCTTCGGGAGCGGTTCGTGGGGCGCGGCACAACTGCAGAGCTTCCCCGCGGAGCCGGCAGCGGGCGGGTTTGACTACACGATTGTGCCCGGCAATCTTGGGGAAGCGTGGCTTGGGACGTCGCCGACGCAGTTCTTCACGATCACGTCGGCATCGGTGGTGGTCAAAAACGGTTTAGATACCCGATTTCGGGAGTTTGGGTCGAGCCTTCCGCAAGCGATTTCGCCGGGCGAGCGGATTGTGACGGCGGCGTTCGAGTTGTATAGTCAGAACGATCTGAACTCGCAGGCATTATACCAGGCGGCGCGGCAGCAATCGCCGATCAGTGTGATGTTTCAGCTAGGAGAATCGCAAGGGCAGTTAGTAGGGGTTTACTTACCAAGCGTCATTCCTGTAGTACCGGAATTCGACGATAGTAAGAATCGGCTGCAGTGGAACTTCCGGGCGTCGCGGGCGCAGGGAACAGTGAATAATGAGATAGCGGTGGCGTTCGGGTGATTAGAGGGGGAGCGTTCACCACAGGGCGCCGCAGGACTACACAGCGCAGCAGTTCTGCAATCCAAAGGGAATGATGCTTTTTGAGCGGATGGCTCAAACGACGCCGCTGCCTTGCAGTCGCGGCTCTTCTAAATCGTTGTCAGTTGCAAGATTCTTCGCGAGACGCTGGTTGCGGGGAATCGCGCGTCAAGGTGTCGTTTGAGTTTTCGGGGCACGGAGCCAGCGGAAGGTAAGAAAGGGTTGCGGGTTCATGAATTACCAGAGTGTGACGATGGTACAGTCGCGGATTGCCAGCGCGGTTCAGTTTACGGTAGCGAAGATGTCGTTCGGAAGGCGAACGGAGTTAATGCGGAAGGTGCGGGAGTTGGCTGGCAAGGTAGAGTTTTTGGAAGCGGGAAACGGATCTGGAGAGAAGATGGATGCCGCTCTGCTCCGGGTGGAGATCGATCGCCTATACGTGAAGTGGGGTCTCGTGGGGATTACGGGGCTGGAATTGGATGGCGTGGAAGCAACCCCTGAGACGCTGGCAGCGTTGGGACCTGAGGACCTATTTCGCGAAGCCCTGGCGTTGGTGCGATCACAGACGGGGCTGAGCGTGGAAGAACGAAAAAACTAGTTGTCGCCTTCCATTTCGAATTTTCCAGCCAGGCTGGCTGGGAGTGCGACACTTGCCGGAAATCCGGCCTGGAACGAGGGCGCCGGTGCGGATGGCTTCCCAGCGACAACGAAGCCCCGGCGCGGATAGTGTGGGCACGGAGGAATGTCGGTCTGGACCGGTGTCCGAAGCCGTATATTACGGCAGACAGTCGAACCTTAGTGGAAGAGTTCCTAATATGGCGGCGGCTGCACACGTCGGACGGGCAATTGAGCGCGCGGCAGGTGGAAGCCTTCCTGATTCTGGATAAAGAGCTCTCGGCGGAGCTTGAATACCGAAGGCGCAGTGAACGGGGCTAGATGGCAACCTTTCCCACACTCAAAACGGGCGCGGTGGCCCAGTATCCGGCCAGTAAGTCGCTCCGGTTTCAGAATCAGACCGTACGTTTTCTCGACGGCGCGGAGCAGCGTTATCGGGATGCGGCGGGTCCGCTGCACCAATGGGTAATCCGGTTGACCGAGTTAGACGAGAGTGAGATGGCGGCGTTTGAGCAGTTCTTCGAAGACAACCAAGGACGTTTGGGGAACTTCGCATTCACCGATCCCTGGGATGGGACACAGTATGCGAACTGCAGTCTCCAAAGCGACGATATTACATTGGGATCCGCGGCTGAGATGCGCACTAAGACGTCACTGACAATCATTGAAAACCGGAGTTAGCGATGCCTGTCTATCCACAACTTCCGAGCGGCGCTTTGGTTCAATTTCCGGTTCAGGTGCGGCGGCAGGCGCGAACTCTCGTCAATGCGGCGGCGGACGGTACGGTGATTAAGCTCGCCGACGCGGGGGCGGCGTCGGTGGAGTGGCAACTGCAATATGCGGGGTTGAGCGATGCAGAACTCGCCGCGCTGCTGGCATTCTTTACGGCGGCGGAAGGGACGCTAAACAACTTCACGTTTGTCGATCCGACGGCCAACCTACTGGCTTGGAGCGACGATTTGAGCAACGCGGTTTGGAACGCGGCCCCCTTTCTTTCGCTGGCGGGAGGGGTTCCGGATCCAGCGGGTGGGACCGATGCCTGGCAAGTGATCAACTCCGGAGCGGCAGCACAGGATTTGACACAGACTCTGACAGCGCCGGGCGGATATATATACTGCGGCAGCGTTTATGCGAAAGCCGCCAGCCCGGGAATCTTCACACTATTGCTGGGGAACAACCGGTACGACCGAGCGGTCGGGCCTGATTGGCAACGCTTTGCCTGCGCTGGGACTGGCGATCCGACGGCATCGTCGATGACGTTCGGAATCGAGTTGGGATCTGCCGCGGGTGTCGAGGTCTACGGCTTGCAGGTTGAGCCGCAGGACAGCCCATCCGTCTACAAGGCCAGTACAATCGGCGGGTGCTACGAGAATGCGCGGCTGCGCGACGACACTCTGACGTTTATCTCGACGGACATGAACCGCCATTCGGCGACGGTCAACATCTTCTATGCAAGCAATCTCTGATCTTAAGGAGCAGAGTGTCACCGACACGCCGCTAATCGTCTTCAACTGCCTTCTTTCCACCGGGCAGACGGAGTATTGGTGTACACATGGCATCACGGCTGCGGGTAACACATACGCCGCTCGTATTATTCAACATACCGCCTTCAATATTCAGACCGCATCCGACCAGGGGATTGACGGCAGCCCGCAGATTTCGATTCTTCTGGCGAACGTCGATTCTCACTTTTCGGAAATCGAGCGGTCGGAGGGATGGAAGGGCGCGCGCCTGACCGCCGGGGTGCTGTTTTACGACCTGCGGAATAACGCTGCTCTCACCGATATTACCATCGTGTTTCAGGGCATCTGCAATCCACCGGACAGAAGCGACGAATCGACATTCCGGCTGACGGTGCTTAATCGAATGAGCCTGCAGAGGGTGTTCTTACCGGAAGTACAGATCGAGCGTCGATGCCCCTGGCAATTTCCGGCCACACCGGCGCAGCAGACGGAGGCGGTAGATGGCGGGATCGACGGAAAATACTCCCTATATTACCGTTGCGGCTATTCGGCGGGACTCGCGGGAGGAACGGGGAATCTGAACGGGACGGTTCCTTACACCAGTTGTGGGTACACGCGTAGCGATTGCCAGGCGCGGGGCATGTTTAAGCGCTTCGGAGGACTGGAGTTCATCCCGCCGACGATTAGTGTCCGGAGCTACGGTAAGGGGTGGTCTACTTCCGCTGTTTCCACTAACCAGGCGCTGTACAACGACTACGTCCCGATGATTTACGGGACAGTGTGGCAGCAGCCGATTGTCACGTTCGCACGGAACGACGGTAATCTCACCAGAATGGAAGTGCTGTTGGGGATCGGACAGATTCAGGGAGTGCTGACGGTCCTGGTGAATGATGTACAGATGCCGCTCGGGGTGAACGGCACGAATATGACCGGCACCGGCTGGTATAACGTGGAAACACTCGGGGCCCGGAATGGCGCCTTAGATCCTAACTTCACCGACTCGACCGGAGCACCCGCGGGAGACCCGTACGGCAGCATGGCGTATCTCTCGGTAGTAGTTCCAAATCAGCTGAATAACGGTACTGCACTTCCGAATGTAGAGGTTTTGGTACAAGGGCTTCAAGTGCCCGTTTATGCAGCAGATGGAACTTACATCAGCGATCAATTCTCCAGTAATCCAGCCTGGGTCCTTCTGGATATTCTCCGCAGAAGCGGCTGGTCGGAGGCAGAGATCGACCTTACCAGCTTCGCCGCCGCAGCGGCATACTGCGACGACCAAATCGCGGCGACCGACATTAATGGCAATCCGATCACTCTACCGAGGTTTCAGTGCAATTTGCTATTACAAAACAGACGCAGCGCAGGTGACGTAGTCCGCGGGATTCGCAACTGCGCACGGATGTATCTGACGTACGGGCCAGGCGGCGTATTGCAGGCGAAGATCGAGAACACTATTGCTCTGGAGAGTCCGACACAGCCGGCATGGTCGAACAGTGCGGAGCAGCTCGATGGCGGATGGCCGAGTTACGAGTTCGGGGATGGCAGCAACGGATTCTCGGGAATCGTGAGGAAGGCGAGTGGGGCATCAAGCGTAGTGGTGACTTCACGCAGTATCGCCGATACTCCGAACTCGATGTCGGTTGAGTTTCAGGATTCCCTCAACGGATATCAGCAAGACAGCTATGAAATGGTGGATCCGGAGGATATCGCGCTGACCGGGCAGACGACCTCGGCTACGCTGATGGCGCTAGGACTGCCACAGTTCGACCAAGCCTCCCGGATTCTGAAGTTCAATCTGGACAAGTCGATTCAGGGGAATACCTATGTGGAGTTCCAGACGAGCATTAAGACGTTCGGCGTTTCGCCGGGTGACCTGATTACCGTCACTTATCTAAAGGAAGGTTTTCTCAGGCAGCCGTTCCGAGTACTGAGACTTTCGCCGGCAACCAACTATCGAACCACGACGATCACCGCGCAACTCCACAATGATGCCTGGTATGCGGATACAAACGGCCAGCCGATCTCAGCTTCCGGGCAAGCGATCGGGAGTAATTCGGGCGTGGGCCTTCCCAATCCGTTGCTGGGTAGCGTTGTGGACAGCAACGGAAGCGTTCAGTTTGGAATCGTCGAAACAGCAATTAATAATAGCGATGGGTCGATTGAGGCAAGCGTAATAGTGAGTTTCGCTGCGCCGGCACCGATTGCCAGTACTGGTCCAGGCGTTCCATTAGTCAGCTTGTCGGCGACGGTCGGCTCCGGCGGATCGCTTACGGGCGGCCAAGCGCTGTACTACGCGATATCGGCGGTGGATGGGCAGGGAAACGAGAGCGCACTATCGTTCATCGTGACTGCGGTCATTTCAGCCGACGGCAGCAGTGTGACGCTCAGCGGACTAGGATTTCCGGCGGCTGCCGCGGCTTTCAATGTCTATCGTGGCAGTTCCCCGGTCAGCCTGTTGCGGGTGGCTTCCGCGCAGACAATCGCGACGAGTTTTACCGACGGGGGGCTGATGGTTCAGTTAGTTCCGCCGCCGGATCCGAACTTTGACCACGCGAATTTCTACTGGCGTTCGGAACTACAACCGGAAGTCGCGGTGACAACTCATTCTCCGACGATGCTCGGGAACGCGACGCTCCAGATGCCGGTAAACGGGTATGCCGGGATGACCGTCCGGATCACACGAGGCACAGGCGCCGGACAGGAGCGAAGCGTGACTGCCAACGACGCGACGACCCTAACGGTTTCGAAATGGGATCTGGAGCCGGATGCTACCAGCTTTTTTACGGTAGCGGAAGCGGGGTGGCACTTTGCCGCCGTGGCAGAAAGCAGCCCAATCCAATTCACGATTCCAAATCGGGCGGGCGAGGTCGTGCAAGTTACCGGCCGGTCGGCGAATGTCAACAATCTCGAGTGTTCGCCGCAACTGTCGATCGTGACACGTTGGACGATCGGTGGATCGGGTACCGCCGACACGCAAGTTCCGCCGCAACCGTTTTTCCTACTGGGACCCGCCGTCTCAGGGGGAGCAATGGTATTGAGCGGCGTTTCCTTCACAGACCTGACCAACACTGGCGGCATTTCGTCGGGGACGCTGACACTCTACTACTGGAATGAACTCCAGGCAGCGCCTGTCACATTGCTTGCCAATGCCATCGGAGCCGCGGACGAGGTACTTACACAGACAGCAGCCGGCTCGGCGCAGGTTGGAAACATGTTACAAATCGATGGTGAGATCTTGAACGTGTCGGCTGTGACTAACAATGGCACACAATATAGCATCACTCGCGGGGTTAACGGGAGCGCCGCGGTGGCACACACAGCGGCGAGTGCAGTCTATCAACTCGTCACCCAGATCACGATTGTCCCGTTTCCGCCCGATTTTTTCGGCAGTCCTTATAGCGGTACCTGGAGCTATTCTATCGCGCTGCCGGATGTCCGTGTGGGAAGCGCGGAATTGTTCGTGACGAACGAGTTGGGAAACAGTCCAACTACCGGCGTCTGCCTGACTCACAATCAAGACAACGGCATGCGGACGCTCTCCGGCGGGCAATATACAATCCAGGTGGAAGGCTTTCTGGCGGTCGACCAAGACGTGGCGCCGGCAATTGTCGTGGAAACCGACCGTTCGGTGCGAGATGTGTTCGCCATTCTGGGTACGGCGGCCGACGCGGAGGTCCAAGTGCAAGTGAACGTTAATGGCGCCGCCTATTGCGAACTGGCGATTCCACCGGGACAACTCTCGTCCAACAGCATACTTGGCAGCACTCTGCCATTCCTTCTTGTGATGTCCCAGATCACGGTGTCCGTGCTGTCTGTAGGTCAGACAAATCCTGGTGAGGATCTGACGGTTGTAATTCGACTCTGATGCCGGAGCACCTTAGCAAGCTGTGCCCCGACCGGGATTTGCAGTGTTATTTTCAGGAACCATCGGCGATCGCGGCGCTCAGCCAGACGAGTCCGGCCGGATTCACGGTATCGGGATGCTGGAGAGATCCATTCGATTGGGTAGTGGTCGAATGGAACCGCGATAACGTATTTGAACATCCCCTGATTCGCAACTTGCCCGATGGAAACCTGAGTGGCATACAGCTCAGCTACCAGGAAACTCGCGCCAACTGCATCGCGATGGATTCCACTCTGTACCCGACGGTGGAATGGCCCTATTTGCGTATCTGGGCGGACAGCGGCGGCGGCGAGACTCTTTATGACGTGCCGCTGGACCAATCGACTCTGGGATACGCGATTCCAATAGGCGGCTCGTTCACGTCGGCCACGGCGAGCTTCCAGTTGAAGGGGTTGGTCGCCGAGAATGACTACATAGTATTAGCGTGGTTGGATCAACAGTTTAACTATCAACTTACCAGGAACGACAGCCTGGAGACTGCGGTGGCGGCGCTGGCCGCAGAAATCAACCAGTCAGGCGACGGAACGGTGAGCGCGTCTGCGAACGGGACGCAAATTACGCTGAGCTATCAGGCTTCCGCAGGCGCGAATGCAAATCGCGTTGGCGTTTACGCTACGGTATCCGGTGCGAGTACAGAGTGGTGGACGCAAACTTGGGCGAACTTCAGCGGCGGGACATCTCCGCAGCAGTGGCAAGTAAACCTGAATTTTGCAGCGCTGCAGGGGTATATTGATCCGGACCGCTCCACGCTGGTTTCGGTGCCGACATCAAACGTGCGCAAGATGCGTTGGACGTGGGCGGCGAATTTGCAGAATGGCAACTTCCAGCGAAGCGAATTCTCGGTAGTGGTGACCAACTGGACGGTCACTGGAGAAAGCCTGCAGTATCAGGTAGCGGGTCCTGGAAGTCTTCGCATTGAGGATGATTCCAGTACGATCACTTATTCGGGAGGGTCATGGACCAGCGAGATTGGAAACTACTCCGGCGGATCGATCCATTGGGCAAATACTCCGGGGTGTTCGCTCCAGACTTCATACACCGCCGGCGCCCAACACACCCTGTACCTCGGCACCCGATATCTCGACACAGGAGGGCAGGTGTCGGTAGAGGTGGACGGGGGTGGGCCAATTGCACTCAATCTGGCCCTTGCCGCCGAAGATGTGCTGGTTCGAATCCCTCTTGGCACGTTCGCCGGAGGAGTTCCGCATATTGTCGTGATTACGATTGAGGGACCTTCAGGCAGTTATTTCTATTTCGATTTCCTGGAGGCGGCGATTCCAACATATAGCCTTCCTGATTTTCCGCAATCGGCGGGGTTGACCCTCGCAACTGACTGGGACACGAACCACTCGATTGCTTTAGCGCCGGAACGAACGGCGTGGCTTATTCAGAAGCTGGGATTTACTGGCAGGGCGAATCATTATGCCGGGGCACTTTGGTTCTATGAACTCTCCAGGCCCGGTGTGCAGTTTGCGTCGGCAACGATTAGTTTCGCAGGCGCCCCGGAGTTTGGGCAGATTACGAGTGTCAATTTAGCTGGCACCGTTATCCGGCACGTGAACCTGATTAGCGACACGGCCGAAAGTATTGCGCTGTGTTTCGCGCTGCTAATCAACGCCGGTTCGAATAGCGTGTGGGCGGGGGCAGACGGTACAGTCCTGACGGTCACGGCGCGGAGTCTGGGCACCGCGGGCAACAACTTCGCGATTTCGGCAACTACCAACAACTCGCCAGCAAATCTCACGCCTTTCTCGGCGCAGGCCAGCGGTCCGGCGTTAGGCGGTGGAATCGATGGCACAAATGCGGATCCTAAGGGAAGCTATTGGCGCACGGACCTGACGGCCAGTCCTCCGATCAACCGCGCTGCGAGGGATTGGACGGTCGCCTATTTCACGGCGTTGAACGGCTACGGGATCGGGCCGACCGCTGCATTTAGCATGGAACTGCAGAACGGTGACGACAGCGTAGCCACAGGAATCGCGCAAAGGTATCCGAATGGCGATGCGGTCTGGCTGACAACGCCGTCGCTGCAGACAAACTTCGGGCCGGCGAGCACGGCGTTTTGGCAGCAGGTGTATGCGGAGATGGCTAGCTTGATGAGTCAGGCTGGCGTCGCGCCGTATTTGCAGTTTGGCGAAGTTCAGTGGTGGTACTTCCCCGGCCCGACAGCCACGGTGGCGACGGAGCCTGGAATGCCGTTCTACGATGCCTACACGACAGCGACATTTCAATCTACGTTCGGGCGGCCAATGGCAGCTATCGCGAACCAAAATGCCGATCCGACGCAACTCTCACAGGAGTGCACGTTCCTCCCAGGAATGATTGGGGCGTTTACGAAGGCGGTTCGAGAATTTGTGTCCGCGACCTTTCCTGACGCACGGTTCGAGGTGCTGTATCCCCCGGACGTGAACGGTACGCCACTGAATCAGTTGGTGAATTTGCCGCTGAGTGACTGGACTCCCGCCAATTTGGCTTGCTTCAAGACGGAGAACTTCACTTATACAGCGGAGCGCAATCTGAATCTGGCACGACAGTCCATTCAATTGGCGGGACAGCTCGGCTTTCCACCCTCCCAAAGCAGCCACCTTGTCGGTATTTCCGACTACACCACTTCATGGCAAAAAGAACAGCAGATTGCCTCTGGTTCGAAGCTAGAATCGGTTGTGCTGTTCGCGTTAGATCAGTTTTGCCTGATCGGGTACAGGCTGCCGCTGGCCCGAAGCAGTCGATGGGCTCGCCTGCTGAGTGCGTAGTACGGCGAGGTATTCAAGAGCTACATACCCGGCGGACACCACGACCAAAAACATCGTCAGGGGCTCGGAATCCCCGAAATTTACCTCGGCGACGCCTTCAACCATCATCGCGAGTACGATGGCGATGGCGCCGTGCAACAGGAATCTGAGATCGTTCGGCCCCGCCGGCAATGATCGAAGACCCCGCCAAAAATCGGCCAGGATTCTCGTCAACAGCCACAGGAAGACGAGCAGAGCGGGTATCCCGCGTTCGGCACCATACTGCAGATAAACGTCATGGAGGTGCTGATAGAATCCTTCCGGCCGCGATGCCCAAACGTCAGGAGGCACGTATTCCCGAAAGTGGTATTTGGGACCCTCCGGTCCGAGCCCCAGCAAAGGATGCTTCTCGATCATCTCCACCCCTGCATTCCAGGCAATGACCCGAAAACGGTTCGAATCCACCTGCTGAGCGTGAAAAAGAGACGTGAAGCGTTCGCGCATGACCGCGGGCGACAGTAAGAACAGAACGACTACCAGCACCGGTACCGCCGCCACCAGCCATTTCTTCCAAAACCACAACAGGTATAGACCAGCCAGCAGGGTGGCGATCCACACGGCGCGAGTCTGGCCGAGATATAAGACTATCGCGATCAACACCCCGCAAATACACCACACCCAGCGTTTCGGCACTCGCGCCCCGAACAGGAGGAGGGCCCCCAGCATGACCAGCGCGAACATCTCCTGCGCGGAAAATGTATTCCAATGACTGCTAAAGCCGGTGATTCGTTCCGCGACGTAGTAAGTGTAGGCGTCCACTCCCGACTGGTGCGCCGCCTGCATTTTGCCGACAAACTGGACGAAACCACGAAGAGCACTGATGCTCGCGAGGCCAACCCAGGTCAGGAACAGCCAGCGAAGCGTCGCGAGCGTGCGCAGCGTGGAGAACACCAGCAGGAGAATGCAAAACACCCAGAATTTTCGAATCTGCGGGTAGCCATCCATCAACGGGTCCGGTGAGTGGAGCCACGCAATAATCGTCAGCGCCATGAAAATGCCAAGGGGCAGCTTGATGCGCGGCAGCCGCAGCTTTTCCCCTGAAAAGAGTAAGGCAACCAGTGCCGCCCCCATCAGGATCTGGCAAACTGCGATCGAGAAGACGATCGACGCGGCCGCCCCAAACGTCAGCCACCGCGCAGCGCGCGACATGAACGACTCCTGCGGATTCATACAGAGATTTCAGTATCGCAGAGTCAACTTGCGGTAGTCCGCTCCAACACCCACTCCATAATCGCCGCATCCAGCCAGAAGCGGTGCGGGCGGCGTCCGAGAAATCCAAGATGTGCGCCATGGTCCGTCGCGAGACACTCGATCCAGTGGTTGTCGCGGACCGCCGCACTGTCGAAGGTCTGCGAGGGGACCAGCGTATCGTCCTTAGAATAGATCAGCAGCACCGGCACGCGAAGCCCTTCGAGAAAGCGCACAGCGGATTGCGTTCGATAGTAGGTGGCAGCATCGCCAAATCCGAAGGAGGGCGCGGTGATGCGATCATCGATAGCCGCGACGCTCTTGAGGCTGGAAAAATCCGCGGGACTGTAGCGTTCAGTGGCACACAATCGCTGCCGCATCCGCTTTACGAATCGCCGCTCGTAAATGCGATTATCGGGCTCGGCCATTCGCCGCGAGCAGGCTGCCAAATCGAGCGGAGCGGATACCGCACAGACGCCGGCCAGAAGGCCCCTCCCGCACTCTCCCAACTCTCCCGCCAACTTCACCGCCACATTGCCACCGAGTGAAAATCCGACCAGATAAAGAGGCCTACGCGTGCCACGCTTCAGTTCACGGATTACCGACAACAGGTCGCTCGTCAGTCCGGCGTGATACAAGGTCGGGCAGAGCCGCTCGGTGCCGCCGCAGGTGCGCATGTTGAACCGATGGACAGCAAAACCTGCGCTCAGCGCTGCGCCGCTCAGACTTCCCATGTACCCGGCACGGCTGGAACCCTCTAATCCGTGGACCATCACGATTTCGCCGCGCGATTCGCTTGCCGGCCTTTGCGATTCCACGAGCACCTGAACATCTGGTTCGGTCCGGAAGTAGCGGCGCTCGATCGGAAATCTCCTTTCGAATGAGGGCCGCCGCCAGTAATGACCCAAGATGGTCTGCAGGTGGGGGTTCCGGAACAGCGGGTGAAATGGGGGCATGCGCCTTGCTGGTCTTCCCGCAATCATGTTAGCGTAAACATTCCAGAGTTTCAGGCTTTATTCGAGCATAAGGAGAAACATAGATGCCATTACTGTCGATGCGCCAGCTTCTGGACGAAGCGGCGAAAGGTGGATATGGGGTTGGCGCGTTCAACGTCAACAACATGGAACAAATCCAGGCGATCATGGAGGCGGCGCGGGAAACCAAGTCGCCGGTCATCATACAAGCCAGCCGCGGAGCGCGAGCTTATTCGCAGGATCGCTTCCTGTACCACTTGATGATCGCCGCTACCGAGGTTTATCCAGAAATCCCGACCGTGCTGCACCTGGACCACGGCAACAGCGTGGAAACCTGCAAGAGCGCCATCGATATGGGCTTTACCAGCGTCATGATGGACGGCTCGCTGATGCCCGATGGCAAAACCCCGTCGACTTTCGAGTACAACGTCGACGCCACCCGGCAGGTGGTCGAGATGGCGCACGCGAAGGGTGTCACGGTCGAGGGCGAGATCGGTTGCCTCGGCGGCATCGAGGACGGTCACGGGGCTGGTCTGGATGGCCTGAGTCATCTGACCGACCCGGCGCAGGCCGCGGAGTTTGTGAAACTCACCGGCCTCGACGCGCTGGCGATTGCCATCGGCACCAGCCACGGCGCCTATAAGTTCTCCAGTAAGCCCACCGGCGAGACCTTGAAAATGGACCGGCTTATCGAGATTCACAAGCGGCTGCCGAACGTTCACCTGGTGATGCACGGATCTTCCAGCGTGCCAAAGGATTTGCAGGACATCATCAACCAATACGGCGGGAAACTGAAGCCGACCTGGGGAGTGCCGGTCGAGGAAATCCAACTGGGCATCAAGAACGGCGTCCGCAAAATCAATGTCGACACCGATAATCGTCTCGCCATCACGGGCGCGATCCGTAAGGTGTTCGCCGAAACGCCAGAGAAATTTGACCCGCGCGATTATATGAAGCCGGCGCGCGACGCCATGAAGAAAGTGGTTGCGCTGCGCATGACGCAGTTCGGTCAAGCGGGACATGCAGGCGACTACGCGCCGCTCTCGCTCGAAGAGATGGCTGCCCGCTATCAGCCGGTGCACGTGTAGAATCGAAAGACCTTACCTTGCGGTCCCGGCCCGGTAACGGGCCGTGGCCGCTCAAATTGCTTCCAACTCCTCTTCCAACATCTGTTTCTGACTGAGGTCCGCGTAGTATCCGCCGTTCGCGATCAGTTCTGCGTGAGTCCCTTCTTCCACGATCCGTCCGTGATCGAGCACCACGATCCGATCGGCCTGCCGAACGGTTGACACGCGGTGCGAGATCAGAATAACGGTGCGGCCCCGCATCACACTGGCAAGATGCGTAAGGATGCGCTCCTCCGTGAACGTATCGACGCTCGATAGCGCATCGTCGAGAATCAGAATTCGTGGGTCTCGCAGGACGGCCCGGGCGATAGCCGCCCGCTGCTTCTGGCCGCCGGACAGCGTAATGCCGCGCTCGCCGACGACGGTGTCATATCCCGCGGGAAAGCCTTCGATGTCGCCAGCCAGACCGGCGATTTCGGCGGCGTGACGGATCTGTTCCGCGCTGGCGTTCTCTACCCCGAACGCGATGTTCTCTCCCACGGTGGCGCTGAAGAGGAATGTTTCCTGCGGAACGAAGCCAATATGGCGGCGGAGTTCGGCCGGATCAAGATCGCGCAGGTCAACGCCGTCAAGGTGGACGGAACCCGAGGTAGGGTCCATCAGGCGCGGCGCCAAACCGACCAGGGTGCTCTTTCCCGATCCCGTATGGCCGACCACGGCCACCGTCTCGCCCGCGCGAATCCGCAGGTTTACGCTTTCTAACACGGGTCCGGATCCGTAGCTCATGGTCACATTGCGGAATACGATCTCGCCCGCGACCCGATCGAGTGCCACCGACTTCTGCGGCCGGCGGATGGAAGCCACTTCCGCCAGAATGTGATTGATGCGGCCGAGCGAGGCGCTGCCGCGCTGCATCAGGTTGACCACCCAGCCGAGCGCAATCATGGGCCAGATCAGCATGCCCATATATGTATTGAACATCACAAAATTGCCGATGGAGATGCGATGCCGCAACACATCGCGGCCACCCATCCACAACACCAGCAGAAAAGTGCAACCGATCAGCACTTCCATGGTCGGATCGAATATCGCCTGGATGCGGACCAGTTTCAGGTTCTGCGCGATGTATCCGCGGTTCAATTCCGCGAATCGCTCTATCTCGGCCTTTTCCTGCACAAAAGCCCGCACCATGCGCACTCCCGAGAGATTCTCCTGCACCCGGCTGGAGATATCGGAAAACATCTCCTGAATTCTCTCGAAGCGCGCGTGGATTACGCGGCCGGAATAGAGCATCGCCAGGCTTACGGCGGGCGCGGGCAGCATGGCGTACAGCGCCAGGCGCCAGTCCACCTTCAGCATGACGGTAATTGCCAAAAGGAAGGTCAGGCTGGTCTCACCCCAATACATCAGGCCTGGGCCGAGCATCATACGGACGGCATTGAGATCGTTGGTGGCGCGCGCCATGATGTCGCCGGTGCGTGTGCGTGCGAAATAATCGGGCGCGAGGCCCGTGAGGTGCCGAAACAGGTCGTTGCGCAGATCGTATTCCACATCGCGCGAAATGCCGATCAGGATGACCCGCATGCCGAACTGAAAAACGGCTTTCAGCGACGCGAAGATGAGCAAATAGGCGAGGTAGCGGAGGAATAGCGTTGGGGTCCGGCCGGACGCCGCGCCGCTCAGGGAATCCACCGCGCGGCCGATCATCAGCGGCTGGCTCACCTGGGCGAGATCTTTAAAGATCAGACAGAGAATTCCGAGAACCAGGCCCCTGCGATAGCGCCAAAGGTACTTACGAACGGTGCGCAGCGATTCCCACATGCTCACAGCCCGAACGCCGTAGCGAAAGTCTTACTCCACTCGATGAACGCGGTCTTTTGGCCCTGCCGGTTTCGCCACCACGAGTTTGGCTGAAAAAACTCGTCGCGAGCAATCACCGTGCGGAACCGCGGACCACCGCGCGCCGAACGCTCCGCGGCCAGAAAAATGCGGCGCGCCCGGGCGCTGTGGTAACTGCTGGTGACCAGAAGGAAGCTCTTCACGTTTCGATGGCGCAATTCGTCGAGCACAGCCGCAGCCTCCTCACGCGTTGAGAGACTGCTGTTTGGAAAGGGGATGAACCATTCCGCCGGGAAGCCCTGGCGAACCGCGAAGGGAATCGCCAGGTCGCACTCGTGAAGACCGTAGGCGCCGGCTGGGCCGCTTACAAGGGCAGCCGCCACGTAGCCGGCGCGGACGAGCTCGCCGGCTTTGACGATGCGGTGCCCGTAGGCGTCCCCTGCTAGCACGACTGCCAGGTCGGCTTTTGCCGGGCCATCGTCATGAACCAATGCGTATCCGAAGGCCGGCAGCCAAAGGGAACGGGCGAGAAATATCAGTGCAATGAATGCAAAAGCGATTGCCAGGAAGCTGAGCCGCGAGAAACGCATCGCCACGGACTACTTCTCGTCCGTGGAGTTCTTCTGATCGAGATTGCCTACCGTTTTGAGCCGCTGGTAGAGACGTTCCACCTCGGCTTCGTCTTCCGGCCGCAGGATGCGATAGCGCGCGGGTTGAACCTGTTTGCGCTCGCTGCCGGTGGCCAGAACTTCGCCCCAATACTGCCGATACGGGATGCCGTCGATCAGGGCGTCCCGGGAATAGCGCCTCAGGTGACGCAACAGGCTGTTGCAGGCATCTAAATCGCCGGGATAGACGAGCACCAGCCGGGAATCGTCGAAAAGCGTTATCCGGACGATGAGAGGGGAAATCCAGCCGGTGCGGTCGAGACGGCGGATGTCCATCCAGGGGATAATGCGCTTGCCGATCGACAGGTAGCCTTCGTGGGTTTCAATAGCGGGACGCAATGCCATGATGAACAACAACACTGCCGTCAGCGCCGCCAAAACGGTGGGAACGAACACCCACGGCCAGTGGTAGTTGACTGCAACCCAGGCGAAAGACCCCGCCAAAACCACCGCACTGATTCCGAACCAGGTATAGTGTCGTGCGGGGGTATAGCGAGTCATAAACAGTCCCGTGACTTTAGCCTACTCCCGCGCGCGAACCGCGTCAATATTTCCTATAGACACGGATCCCCTTCCAGCTATAGTCGAGGCCGCTCCAAACCGTGAAACCCACGCAGGGCCATAGCATTGCAGACGAGATTTCAGCCAATACACGAGTTCCGAAAATCACTCGGGCCATGGCGAGGACAGCGGTGCAAATCTGGACAAAAGTCGACACCTTGCCCCAGACGCTCGGCGGGAAGCGGCGAACGGTGGTGAAACACAGGAACACGCCGACACCCAACAGAATGTAAATGTCCCGTCCAAAGATTATGGCGACAAGCCACCATCGAACGATGTGAGCCCAGGCAAGGGCAAGGTATACGCCGCTCACAAGACACTTGTCGGCGATCGGATCGAGGTAGGCGCCGGCCTGCGTTTTGACTCCCATCAGCCGGGCGGCAGCACCGTCGAGGATATCGGTTATACCGGCGGCGCCGAAGAGCCACCCCGCCAACAGGTAGCGGCCATCCAGAATGAAATGGATAACCACAGGAACGAGCAGCAAACGCAGCAGCGTCAGCAGGTTGGGGAGATTCGCCCAGGAAGGCGCGCGACTTGCCATTTACAGCTCGGCGGCGCCATCGGAGGGACGGCAGGCGTAAACCAGAGGAGTTACATCAAATTTGGCCTGGTAGGCGGCGGAAATCTGCTCCGCGAAAGCCGCGGCGGTGCCAGCGCGCAAGAGGGTGACGGTGCAGCCGCCAAATCCGCCGCCGGTCATGCGCGAACCATAAACGCCGTCCAGTCTCATCGCACTTTCCACCAGGAAGTCCAACTCTTCGCAGCTTACCTGGTAATCGTCACGCAGACTGGCGTGCGATTCCAGCATTAATTTTCCCATTAGCCGCGGATCGCCGGCGGCACTGGCTTCGACGAACCGGCCCACCCGGACGTCCTCCGTCACCACGTGACGGGCGCGCCGCGCCACTACCTCGCTCAACTGAGGCGCGACGGCAGCCAATTGCTCCGGGGAAGCATCGCGCAGACTTTCGACTGCCGGAAACTGCCGGCGGAGAGCTTCCACAGCGTCGGCGCATTCGGCCACCCGCTCGCGGTACGCCGAACTGGCGAGCGCATGCTTCACCATGGTGTTCACGGCGACGAAGGCAATTCCCTCCGGCAACGCCACCATGCGGTGACCCAGGCTACGGCAATCGATCTCGACGGCGCAATCCCGCCGGCCGAAGACCGAAATGTACTGGTCCATGATGCCGCATGGCATGCCGACGAAGTTGCGTTCGGCCCGCTGGCACAGCAGCGCCAGTTCCAGCGGATTCAGCGTGCGGCCGTGCAGAAACGCCAGGGCGGAAGAAACTTCGAGAGCGGCCGAGGAACTCAGACCGGAGCCTTCGGGAACCGTGCTGAATATCAACAAATTAGCCGGCTGGACGGGAAAGCCCGCCTGAATCAACTCGCGCGCCACCCCGATGGGATAGTCGGACCAATCGCGCGCGGGGGACAGCCCGGCGACGTCTTCGGCCTTCCACTGGCGCATCTCCTGCCGGTGTTGCGAGTAAATACGCAGCATGCCGTCACGCGACGGCGCGATGGCCACTGCGGTCGCCAGGTCGAGGGCGACTGGAAGAACGAAGCCAAGGTTGTAATCGGTATGTTCGCCGATGAGATTTACGCGGCCCGGCGCCCGGAAGGTGCGCATACCATCACTCGAGCCGAAGAGTTCCCGAAAGGTCTCCTTCATGAGGAAAACCGAGTCTAACACATGGTGCCTTACGTCGAAGGCGGCATCAGGATCAACGTTGCAAAAGCGCCGCCGGCCCTTGGCGATGGCATCTCTGCCAAGCCGGATGGGCCGCCGAGTACTAACTTTAGTACATCGCGCCGTAATATCCGTGAGACTGCCCGCCGAAACCCATCAGATCCCAAGTAGTGATGATCCAGGGTTATACAAAAGCGAACTGGTAGGGTTGAAACTGTTCTGATATGTTGACACTAAGGTCGTAGCCAGATGGACTAGATACTCAATGCGCCCGGGAGCCAAAGTTTACATCAGTGCCGTGCTGCTGATGGGCGCGGCAGGAGCCCTTCGTGCCAATTGGCAGTTGGTCCGTCCGCGGGAGTTCTTGTGCGTGCTCTGCGTAGCCGTGCTTGCCTCCGGCATGAAAGTCCGGTTGCCGGGAATTTTCGGCACCCTGTCTGCAAACTACCTGTTCATCCTACTCGGGATTACGGACATGACCGGCGGCGAGGCTATCGTCATCGGTTGCGCCAGCGCCCTGACGCAGTGCTTGTGGCAGGCCAGGACGCGGATCCGTCCGGTCCAGGTCGCATTCAGCACCATGAATGTAGCCCTTGCCGTGACGGTCGCGTACACGTTTTATCACTTGCCCATCGTTCAGAAGCTGAATCACGGCACTCCGCTGGCGCTCATGGCGACCTCGCTTCTCTATTTTGGAATGAACACCGCGGGAGTAGCGGGAGTCATTTCACTGACGGAAGGAAAATCACTCACGGCGACGTGGAAGGACTGCTACTTCTGGTCATTTCCTTTTTATCTGGTGGCTGCCTCGCTGGTGTGGATCGTCGGCACTGTCGACGCGCGGACACAGTGGCTGAGCGTGCTGGTTTTGTTTCCGGTGATTTACGTCATCTACTATTCCTACCGGATGTACATGGGCAACCTGGAGGCGGAAAAGAAACAGGTCGAACTGGCGAACGCTCTCAAGCAGCGCACCATCGACGCGTTGGAAGCGGCGCGTGAGGCGAACGTTTTGAAGACGCGGTTTCTTGCCAGCGTATCGCACGAATTGAGAACTCCCTTGAATGGTATCGTCGGCTTCGCGGAGTTGCTCTACGACGGAGTTCTCGGGCCGGTAAACGATATGCAGCGCGAGTGTCTCGGCGACATGTTGAGTTGCTCGAATCAACTTCGGATGCTCATCGGCCAGGTACTGGATCTGGCCAAGGTCGAATCGGGTAAGATGACGTTCAACTACGAGCCGCTGTCTCTGACGCCATTGATTCGCGAAGTGATCGACACGCTGCAAACTATAGCGAAATCCAAGCAGATCGAGGTCGCGTTTCAGCCGGACGAGGCCACCGATTCGGTGGCGGCTGATGCGGGCAGATTGAAACAGATTTTATACAACTACCTCTCCAACGCGCTGAAGTTCACGCCTCAGGCCGGGCGGATCGAAGTCACGGTATCGGCTGACGGCAACGAGAACTTTCGCATTTCCGTAACCGATAATGGGATCGGCATTGCCGCCGAAGATCTTCCGCGCCTCTTCTCGGAATTCGGTCAACTCGGTAAAAGTGAAACCTCCAAATGCGGCTCGGGACTCGGTCTGGCGATCACAAAGCATCTCGCGGAAGCGCAGGGCGGTAGAGTAGGCGTTACCAGCGAAGTGGGTCGTGGCAGCACGTTCTTCGTGATTCTGCCCCGCGCACCCAAGGAATCTCCTGCATCGGAAAAGGCCGAAGTCCAGAGTGACCTTCCCGTGGAACCTTGCCTTTCCGGGAATCAAGGCTCGTAATCCTGCCGACACCATCTATCTGTACGTACTAGATCTCCAGTGACACTCTGACCCCTGGACCCTAGTACCCATGTGACAGATGGTCGCGTTTCGCTAGGAAAACACCAGTTAAGTCATTTACGTGCAATAAATTCACAAAAGGTACTGGAGTTGCCATTAGGGTGGCTGGCGTAATGGAAGTCCCCATGAAAGCATACGTTGCCTTTCTTACCTTCGTGACCGGAACGCTCGCGCTGGCAGCAAACAGCAAGATAGCCTCTGACCTGCCAAGTCAGCCAGGGGCAACTGTCGATGTGATCGTGCAGTATTCGACCGTACCAACCACCAGCCATCATGAAAAAGTAGTAAGCCGGGGAGGCGTCCTCAAGGCGGATTTGGGGGCCGTGATCAAGGCAGCCGCCTATCGCATTCCCGCCGCCACCCTGGCGGATCTCGCCGCGGATCCCGACGTCGAATACATTACTCCCGATCGTCCCGTGAAAGGGATGTTGAACTATTCGGCTGCCGCCGTTAACGCCGCGGTGGCATGGTCGCAGTACTCTTTGGATGGAACCGGCATTGGCGTGGCCGTGATCGACAGCGGCATCTCCAACGTCGAGGATCTCAAGACGAATGGCCAGTTAAGAGTTCTGTACAGCCAGGATTTCGTCGGGGGCGGTACCGACGATCATTATGGGCACGGCGGACATGTCGCGGGAATCATTGCCGGAAATGGCGCCCGCTCGACCGGGCCGGGTTACACCATGACGTTTAGAGGAATCGCGCCGAACGCCAATCTCGTGAACCTGCGCGTTCTCGACCAGGATGGCGATGGCAACGATAGCAGCGTTATCAGCGCGATCCAAACGGCCATTGCGCTGAAGATCGCCTACAACATCCGCGTCATCAACCTGTCGTTGGGCAGGCCGGCGTACGAAAGCTATACGCAGGATCCCCTTTGCCAGGCAGTAGAAGCAGCATGGAAGGCCGGAATTGTGGTGGTGGTTGCCGCGGGAAATGACGGACGCGACAATTCAGCCGGGACGGACGGCTACGCTACAATCGTCGCGCCCGCGAACGATCCGTATGTCATTACGGTCGGCGCCATGAAGACGATGGAGACACTCACCCGCACGGACGACCTGATTGCCAGCTACAGTTCCAAGGGGCCGACACTGATCGACCACATCGTGAAACCGGATCTGGTAGCTCCCGGCAATCAGGTCGTCTCCTTGCTGATGCCGACCGCTACCCTCAACAACACGTATCCACAGACTTCAATTCCGAAAAGCTACTACGAGACGAACAACGGGCAGGCTTCATCCAAGGACTACTTCAGGCTCAGCGGAACCAGCATGGCTGCCCCGGTCGTGAGCGGAGCCGCTGCCCTCCTTTTGCAGCGCACGCCATTCTTGACGCCGGATCAGGTGAAGGCGATTCTCATGAAGAGCGCGTACAAGACGTTTCCGCAAACCAGCGTGGCGACCGATCCGGTTACCGGAATCCAGTACACCAGCCAATACGATATCTTCACGGTCGGCGCCGGCTATTTGGACATCGCGGCCGCTTTAGCGAATACCAACATACCGCCCGCGACGCTCGGCAGCGCCCTATCGCCCAAGGCCGTGTTGACGTCAATCGGGGGCGTTCCCACTGTTTGCGTGGTGAACACCGGGCTCACGGCCGTTTGGGGCAGCACCGCGGTATGGGGAAGCACGGCAGTGTGGGGATCTTCGGAATTCGTCGCGGGCAGCACGGCAGTTTGGGGGTCGACCGCAGTTTGGGGTTCCACCGCAGTCTGGGGTTCGACGGCAGTTTGGGGTTCCACGGCAGTCTGGGGCTCCACCGCAGTCTGGGGCTCATCAACACAAGACTCCGCGGAAAGCATTGCGATCACTATTTATGGCGAGAACTAAGAAGATGTTGGACAGCTTCGCACGACGCGTTCTGATCACCGGCATCATCGGTCTTGTTGGCGCCGGCACGAGCTTCGCGGCAAATCCGAAGCTGTCTCCGGAATTCGAGGGATTGGACGCAGATCAACCGGTGGACGTCATTGTCACCTTCCGCCATGCACCCACGTTTGCGGACCACGCGAAGATTCTGATTCGCGGCGGTATCGTGCGCCGTTCCCTGGAAGTCGTGCGCGCGGGCGCCTACAGCCTGAAGGCCGCTAAACTGGCGGAACTGGCCGACGACCCCGACGTCGAATACATCACGCCCGACCACGTCGTGCAGGGGACGCTGCAATTCGCCAATCCCACCATCAATGCCAATATTGCTTTTCAGAACAATTACACCGGCACGGGAATCGGCGTGGCGGTCATCGACAGCGGCATCATGACCCATCCGGACACATCGAACCGGATTGTCTACAACCAGAATTTCGTTCCCAACATCGGCAATGACTATTTCGACCGGTACGGACACGGCACGCACGTAGCCGGCATAATCGGCGGCGATGCCGCCGAATCCTCGGGGCCGACTTTCACGTACACGTTCCGCGGGATCGCGCCCAACGTGACGCTGATCAATCTCCGGGTGCTGGACAGCAACGGCCAGGGACAAGACAGCAGCGTGATTGCCGCCATTCAGAGGGCGATTCAACTCAAATCGTCGTACAACATCCGGGTCATAAATCTGTCGCTCGGCCGGCCGGTCTCGGAGAGCTATACGCAGGATCCGTTATGCCTTGCGGTGGAGCAAGCCTGGAAGGCCGGGATCGTGGTGGTGGTGGCGGCGGGGAACCAGGGCCGCAACAACTCCGCGAACACCAACGGCTATGGCACGATTACCGCGCCGGGGAACGATCCCTACGTGATCACCGTTGGCGCCATGAAGGATGAGGGCACGGTTTCGCGGGCCGACGATCAGATTGCGAGCTACAGCTCGAAGGGTCCCACTCTGCTCGACCACCTCGTGAAGCCGGATATCGTCGCTCCGGGCAATCTGATCATTTCCTCGATTCCGGCGGGGCTCGCCTTGACGAATTCTTACCCCGCAAACAAAGTAAATGACGACTACTACATGGTGAACGGAGCGAATCAAGGCTCCGATTACTACTTCATGCTCAGCGGCACCAGCATGGCCGCACCCATGGTAAGCGGCGCGGCGGCCCTGATGCTGCAGAAGGATCCGACGCTGACGCCGGACACCGTGAAAGCCCGCCTGATGAAGACGGCAGCCAAGACGTTCCCGACATCGAGCACCGCTACCGATCCCACCACCGGAATCGTCTATACCAGCTACTATGACGTGTTCACGATCGGCGCGGGCTATCTGGATGCATGGGCCGCGCTGAACAGCACCGATACGGTTCCGGCAACCGAGAACGCCCAATCCCCCGCGGTTCAATACAATGCCACAACGGGCAGCGTAAACCTGGTCGATGCCGCCAACGTAGTTTGGGGCAGCAACGTGGTTTGGGGCTCTAACGTCGTGTGGGGTTCGACGGTAGTTTCCGGAACGAACGTGGTGTGGGGATCGAATGTCGTATGGGGCAGTAGCACGATGATCGGTTTTAACGTCGTGTGGGGTTCTAACGTGGTGTGGGGCAGCGGCACACCCGCCGGCGAACTGGCCAACATCGCGATATATGGCGAGCGGTAGCCACGCGCCGGATGTTCACTTTCGATATTCATCTTCGGTCAACGGAGTTTTGCTAACGAAGGTTTGGATCGTACTACCCAAATCGGTACGTTGACGGTACTCTGCTATCTGGGCAACGCGATGTCGAGGACTCACAATCAAGAGCGATGACGTTGCCCTCCGAATCGGTCAAGGCTCTTGAGCAGTGGCGCGAGTCCGCAGTCTACTGTGAAAACTTTCTCGGCATGCCCGCCGTGATCGCGAGCCCCGAGATGAAACGCCTGCTCGAGATTGTGGCCAGAATCGCACCGACCAATGCCTCCGTCCTGATCACCGGAGAAACAGGCACCGGAAAAGAACTGGTGGCGCGCGCGATTCACCACTTTTCAGGAAGGAGCGCCAGACCCTGGGTCGACATCAACTGCGCGGCCTTGCCTCATCAACTCCTGGAGAGCGAACTCTTCGGATACGAAAGAGGCGCCTTCACCGGCGCCGATGCCCGGAAGCCGGGGCTGTTCGAGGTTGCCGGCGGCGGAACTCTTTTTCTGGACGAGATCGGCGAACTCGATCCCGCGATGCAGGTGAAACTGCTGCGCGCCCTGGACGGTTCGGCTTACTACCGGTTAGGCGGCACGCACAAGGTTAAAGTGAACGTTCGCGTCGTGGCGGCCACTAACGTCGATCTGGCCAGTGCCGTGGAGAAGGGTTCTTTTCGCAGGGATCTGTTTCACCGGCTGGAGCAGGTGCGGTTGGATGTGCCGCCACTGCGCTGCCGGCGCGCCGATGTACGGGTGCTGGCGTTTCATTTTCTCTCTCTGGAAGCCCCGCATCTTCGCTTCTCCGAGGCTTGTCTCGAAGCGATCGATCGGTACTCCTGGCCTGGGAACGTGCGGGAGTTGAGAAATACCGTGGTTCGCGCGGCATGTATGGCTCGGGGCGATGAAATCCTGGTGGACGAACTTCCGGAAGGAGTACGATCGTCCACCGCGGCTCCGGATGTGCCCGCGCCGACCATGGACGCACTGGAACAACAGGCGATCTACCGCGCGCTCACCCAGGCTGGTGGCAGCCAGGACCGGGCTGCCCAAATGCTCGGTATCTCGCGGAGAACACTTATCCGGAGATTGAAATCGTACCGGGAGACATTTGACGCGGGAGTTAGCCTGGCGTAGGTTGCGCCGGCTGCCAGAGTTCGCTGGGATTGCCCTCGGGATCGTAGAGGCGGGCGAAACGGCCGTTGGGATAAGACTGCGGGTCAATCTCCACGAAAATTCCGGCATCGCATAACTGCGCCAGCATGCGATCGAGGTCGGAAACCCGGAAGTTCACCATCCATCGATTAGATTCGGGAAAACATGAGCTGTCGTGGCTCCAGCCCGCCATGCCGCGAACGATGCTAAGCCTGCGGTCGGCGGACTGAAGAGGGAGTTGCAAAATTCGTTGTTCGGCATAGAACAGCACCGCTTCCTGGCGGTCGCGGCTCAGCAGGCGCTGTCGTTTCAACGCATGACGGAAGAGTCGCGACCGGGAAGGACCGGTGCCTTGGCAAACTTGCCTGAATTTTGCAACCACCGCTGAAGTCCGCCTCAGGCTGAAGCCTGCCCCACCGGAAGCTCACCGAAATGTCCCCTAAGTGAACAGCATTGGCTCTATGCCGGAATCGCCTGCGGGGCATCCTGCTTGTGTTTGCACTCGTTGTTGGGGCACTGCCAGATGGGACCGGTCTTCTGCCACTTTTCGATCATGTAAGGGCTGCCGCACTCGGGACATTTCTCGGCCACCGGTTTGCCCCACGCAACGAACGTGCAATCGGGATAGCGATTGCAACCGTAGAAAGTCTTGCCTTTGCGCGAGCGGCGCTCGATGATTTCGCCTTCGGAACATTCCGGGCATTTTACGCCAATCGTCTTCTGCTTGACGTACTTGCAGGTGGGGTAATTGCTGCACGCGGTAAATTCGCCGAAGCGGCCGGTCTTCAGCACCAGGCGGTTCCCGCAGTTCGGACAGGTCTCATCGAGCGCGACATCCGGCTTCTTTTGCGTGCCGCCGATCTGCTTGGTGGTTTTGCAATCAGGGTAGCCGGAGCAGGCGAAAAACGTTCCAAAGCGGCCCTTTTTCAAAACCATGGGACGGCCGCAATTCTCACAATACTCTTCCTCGCCTTGCTCCGCCAGATTGGCGTTGTCCAAATCCGGCAAATCGACGGTCAATTCACGGGTGTAGGTGCACAGGTTTTGGTTCTTCCTGGGAGCAAGAACGATGCCTTCGGCGGTCTCATTGAGCTGTAAGTCGTCGTAGAACTGCTCGATATTCGGATACCGCGTCTTGATCTTTTCCAGCCGGGCCGCCACCGCCTCGCGATCGACCTTCTTGCGCTCCTTGGTGCTCTTTAGCATGTCTTCGAGATCCTTCTGATAACGAAGGTCGATCTTCCGGCGCCGTTCCCGGAGCTTGCGGTCCGGCTCACCGGATTGCATGGCCAGCTTCGCCAGTTCGGTTTCGTGGCGGGCTTTGATTTTCGCCGACCGCTCGTCGAGATCCTTTTTTCGGCGTTCCTCGCGCCGCGCGATCTCTTTTTGCAGACCTTCGATGTCCGCGTCGGCGTTGCGGGGGGGGAAATCAGGGTAGCCGGTGCAAGCCAGGAAGCTTCCGTGCCTGCCCCACTTCACGACTAACGGCCGGCCGCACTTCTCGCACGTCAAGTCGGTGGGCTTCTCCATCCGCTTGATGTCGGTCATGTGCTCTTCGGCCTGTTTCAGATCGTGGGTGAAGCGCTGGTAGAACTCCTCCAGGGCCTTGCGCCAGTCGAGTTTCCCTTCTTCGATTTCATCGAGCTCTTCTTCCATGCGAGCCGTGTAGCTCACATCGAAGATGTCGTCAAAGCTCTCGAGCAGCAGGTCCGTTACCACCATCCCCAATTCGGTGGGTTGGAAGCGGCCGCCCTCCTTCTTTACGTACTCGCGCTCCTGGATAGTGGAAAGAATCGACGCGTAAGTGGAGGGACGGCCCACGCCATCGGACTCCAGGCGCTTCACCAGCGTGGCTTCGTTGTAGCGCGGCGGCGGCTCGGTAAAGTGCTGTTCCGGACGGATGGCGCGGAAGCGCAGGTGTTCGCCCTCCGCGACAGCCGGCAGGCGGTGCTTCATTTCCTCGTCGTCTTCGTCGATCTGGTCTTTCCCTTCCTCATAGACCTTGAGGAAGCCGTCGAACTTCTTTACCGAACCGGTGGCGCGGAACACATACTCGACGCCGTTCGTGCCCCTGGCCGAGACATCGATGGTGGTCTGATCGAACAGCGCCGGCATCATCTGGCTGGCCACAAAGCGATTCCAGACGAGGCGGTACAGCTTCATTTCGTCTTCCGCCAGGTACTTCTCCACGACTTCCGGAGAAAAGGCCATCGACGTAGGACGAATGGCTTCGTGCGCGTCTTGCGCGTCCTTTTTGGACTTGTAAAAGTTCGGGGATTCGGGCAGGAACTGCGCGCCGTATTTTTCGTTGACGAAGTGGCGGCAGTCGCGGACGGCGTCGTCGGAAATGCGGGTGGAATCGGTGCGCATGTAGGTGATCAGACCTACGGCGCCTTCCTTGCCGATCTCGATGCCTTCGTACAGGCGCTGCGCCAGCATCATGGTGCGTTTTACGCTGAAGCGCAGCTTGCGGGACGACTCCTGCTGGAGCGTGGAGGTGATAAACGGCGCGACCGGATTGCGCTTTTTCTCGCGCGTGCCCACCGATTTCACCACGTAATCGGCGGCATCGATCTGGCGGAGGATCTCGTCCGCGGCGGTCAGTTCGCCAACCTCGGGCGTCTCATCGTTGGCCTTGAAGAGGCGAGCGGTGAGCAGCGGGGGCTTTTTGGCGGCGAGATCGACGTCGATAGTCCAGTATTCCTTCTTCTGGAAGGCGCGGATTTCGCGCTCCCGCTCGACCACCAGGCGCAGAGCCACGGTCTGCACACGGCCGGCGGAGAGGCCGCGGCGGACTTTATCCCACAGCAGGGGAGATATCTTGTATCCTACCAGCCGGTCGAGCACGCGGCGGGCCTGCTGCGCCTCCACCAGGTTTACGTTCACCTGGCCCGGCTGTTTGAAGGCATTGTCGATGGCCTTCTTGGTGATTTCGTTGAACATCACGCGGTAGAATTTGGGACCGTTCTTGCGATCGCCAATCTCTTCCTGGAGGTGGTAGCAAATGGCCTCGCCCTCGCGATCGGGGTCGGCCGCGAGATAAACTTCTTCAACGTGGCGCGAGGCTGCCTTGAGTTCGGAGATGAGTTTCTTTTTACCTTCGATGGTTTCGTAATGCGGCTCGAAGCCGTTGTCCACATCCACCGCGAGATCGCGTTTGGGGAGATCTTTAATATGACCGAGGGAAGCCTTTACGATGAACTGCTTGCCCAGGTATTTGTTGATGGTTTTCGCCTTGGTGGGCGATTCCACGATTACCAGAGCTCTTGCCATATGAGAAAACTTTCGAATTGCGGCGTCCATTCGCCGCGCACCTTAAATGATTGCTGGATACCCAGAGACGTTACCACACTTTAACAAAGTTCTTGCCCGGAAGCTGTTTCACCAGGCCGAGCATTTCCAATTCGAAAAGCGCGGCAATGAGCTCGGAAGGCGATGTATCTTCCACTTTTTCAAGCAGATCATCGAGGTGTATGGCAATATCCACTTGCAACGACGCAAGCAGCCTGCGGGCGACACTGCCGAGTTCCGAACCCGGCTCCCCTAATACCGATGCCTCCGGGGCCGCGCCGGTTGCACCCTCTTGCGCGAGGATCCTGGCACGCCCTCTATCAATTAGATGCCGGCGGGATTCAGCGGGTAGCTCGGAGACCACGTCGTTCCAGTCCTGTATCAGCTTCGCGCCTTGTTTTATCAATAGGTTAGGCCCCCACGCGAGCTTGTTGGTGATGTTGCCGGGGACGGCGAAAACCTCCCGCCCCTGGTCCATCGCCAGCTTGGCCGTAATGGCCGAACCGCTGTACTGAGCGCCCTCCACTACCAATACTCCCAAGCTGATGCCGCTGATAATGCGGTTTCGAATGGGGAAATTTTGCGGAAATGCCGTCCCCCCCATGGGAAATTCGGAAACGATCAGGCCTTTCACAGCCAATTCCGCAGCCAGTTTGCGATTTTCCGAGGGGTAGACGATGTCCACGCCGCAGCCCAACACGGCGACGGTATCGCCGCCGGCCGCCAGCGCACCTTTGTGCGCCGCGCTATCGACACCGCGGGCCATGCCGCTCACGATGGTCAGGCCGGCATGCGACAGATCGCCCGAAAGGCGTTCCGCCACCGCCACTCCGTAAGGCGTGGGACGGCGCGTGCCCACCACCGCGACCGCCAGAGACTCGAGCAATTCGACGCGCCCACGAGCGAAAAGGACAATGGGCGGATCGAAG
>Ga0181538_10000310_pt1 | contig 57148 bp, 52 predicted proteins | sample PEATcosm2014_Bin_40_FD_119773 | JGI IMG/M metagenome (GOLD analysis project Ga0181538, IMG submission 119773) | Peatland microbial communities from MTU Mesocosm Facility, Houghton, MI, USA - PEATcosm2014_Bin23_30_metaG | ecosystem: Environmental > Terrestrial > Soil > Wetlands > Peat | place...
ATTGGCGTTTCCGCGCGGATTGCCGATAGTCCCGGATATGTTTGCGTCGGCGGTGAGCGCGCCGGAAAAACCCTGTGGGGGAGTTCCGGCCAGGGCGAGCATGTCGGCCAGATCTGCATTGCGGATCGATGCCTTCGCCATCACCGGCTGGTTTTGCGTGGGCATCCAGTCTCGCAGGCCCACCGATGCGCCGAACTGCGCCTGCATATTCCCACGCCTCAGCATGCCGTTCGCGAACGCGGCGCCCGAGCGAGAGGCCGACACGTCAGCCTCCATGGAGTCGAACTGGCGGCCCTCCGCGCTGAAGCGGCCTACCCCGAGATGGCCGGCAATTTGGGGCGAGGTGAGCTGTCCGCTGATGGCGCCCGCGAAATTGGCCGGGGCGGCGAGCACCACGGGCAGATTCCCGCCGACGAGAGGTGAGAAATCGGCAAGGTCCGTAGTCGTGAACGTCACGCTCAAGCGATTTCCGAGCGATCCGGCAAGATTGAGGCGCGAATGAGGCAACGCCAGATATGAGTCGCCGACGGTAAGATTGTCCGTGTTGCCGCGGTAGTCGGCGACAATTCGTCCGGTCAGCGGGATGCCTTGCCGCCCGGGCGCGATCGACAGGTGGGCATCCGCCGTGAGGCTCTTTGTGCCCGGTACGTTGAGATCCCCCGCGGCCGAAAGCGGGCCCGATATCTCGCCGGTGTAACCGGCGCTCTTGCTGCCCAGATCGCGCATCAACGTTGGCAGATCGAGATGAGCGAGTTGGGCGTTTACGGTGTACCGCGCGAAGTTCTCGAGAGATGCCTCGCCGGCGAGTTCGGCGCCGAATGCGTCAATCCGCAAGGCCACCAGAGAGAGCCGGTCGGGACTCAGTTCCGCCAAGCCATTAGCCTCAAGCGCCCCCTGAGGGTGCACATCGAACCGGGCCAACCGGCTCACTTCGGCCAGCGCCAGATGAACGTCAAACTGCATGGCGGCGTGTCCCGCCGGGTCCCGCAGCTTTCCCGACGCGCGGATGCTGCTTCCTCCGTATACCAGTCGAGACTCCCCTATGTCGATTTCGTTGCCGGCCATCGTGCCGTTAATGTCCACATCTGCCGACGAGGGCATTCCGCGGTCCACTGCGAGATGCAAATTCCCGAGATCCTCCAAGTCCACCAGGGCCAATTGCCCGCGAATGTGCGCGGAAGTCTTCATGGACTGCCAATTGTCAAGCGATGCATCGAGTTGAAGCTGAGAATGGTCCGTTTGGATTCGCGCGTTCTGGAAGGCGATACTATCCGAGCCGATGGTGAGCGGCAGGTCGAGCAGGAATTTCACCGGTGTATTGCGGCCCGACACGATGTACAAGGGCGCCACAGAGACCTCGCCGTTGTAGCCGCGCTTCAGAACGTCATACCAAAGCTGTACGCGCAACGATTCGCCGCGGAGATCAAAATTCTGTATTTGCGAATTGAAGGTCACCGAGCCGTTGGAAAGGTCGAAGTGGCCTACGGCCAGGTCGACCACCGTCTGTAGCGGAGACTTGTTGGAAGGCGAAGCCGTAGGCTTGGGCTTGGGGACGTTGCTGGTTCCATCGGCCGCAACTGTGATGTTCGCTTGTGGCCGGTCGATGCCCAGATAACGAATGTCGAGGAGGTGACGAATACTGGTGAGCAACCGCAGCCGGACTTCGACGCGCGCGGCGCTCAAATAAGGCGGCGAGCCTGCCGGCTCATTCCCGTGAATCACAAAGTTGGTAATGACGGCGCTCAGGTGGCTCCAATCGAACGAAAATGAGCCTATCTCTACCCGTCCGCCGGTCCCCTCCTCGGTGGCGGTGATGATCTTCTGTCGCACATAATCGCGGAACCACTGGGTGTGAACCACCAGGACTCCCGTTACGGCGAGAAGCGCCACGAAAACCACCAGCCCCACCGCCACATTGCGCAGAATCCTCATCGGCCGAGTCATTGGAAAGCCCCCTCGCGGTATACGATTCGGTCGCGCTTGCGCGCCTCCGCGAGCCACTCCTCGAGATTCTTGTTCATCTGTTCGCCTTCGAGCGAAGCGCGGATCTGCGGAGCCAGGGCATCATAAGTCTTCAACTGCGGAAACTGGCGCGAGAGATCTTCCCGGTGCTGGTCGTAATAGCTCTTCACCTGGTCGTCTGTAACCAGGACTCCGGGGCGGAATCGTTGGTTGATGAAGGCGAGCACGTCCAACTGCCATTGGAGTTGCATCCGCAGTTGAGCTTCCGTAAGCCCATACCGAGCGAGTTCCTGGTCGAGCCGCGCGTCCGAACCGCCGAATCGGTCGGCAAGTAGTTTCTTCACCATGCCGTCCACTTCCGACGCGGTCGATTTCGAGTACCCGCCCTTTTCCATCTCTTCGCGAATGACGGTCTGGTCAATCAGCCGCTCGGCTGCTTTGCGCTTCGCCTCTACGCTGGTGTCGAGCGGCGCCCGGTTCAGGAATTCCGTGACACGCAGGTCGCGATCGATATCGCTGGCCTTGATGACGCTCTTATCGACGATTACCGCGATGCGGTCGATCACCACACTTTCGCCGTGGAGGCTCTGTAACATCAGCAGGACGGCCATCGATCGCACAAGCATATTAGAATGTCTGTCCTATCGAAAAGAAGAACTGGAAATGAGCCAGCGTCTGCGGCACGCCGACACACGGCCCGGAAGTATAGGTCTGACTGGGATTGCATTGCAGCAACTGTTGCGTGGTGCCCTTGAAGCCGACAAAAGAAGGTGGATTGAGGGCGTAAGCCAGATCCAGGCGCAACGGCCCCACGGGAGTCTTATAGCGAATACCGAATCCTACCGCTTGCGCGGTATAGTTGAAGTCCTTTTGGTTCGGCTGATGGTAGCTCAACGACATGTCGCCCAGCGAAGTGAAAACGTTCCCCATGTCTTCGAAGACAACTCCGCCGATGTTGGAACCGATCAAGGGAAAGCGCAGCTCGACGTTGTTGTAGAACAGAGCATTGCCGCCGAGCGGTAAGCCCGTGGGAGCCGACGACGGTCCGCCTGCCACCAGGGGCGCTCCCGAATCGCGCGGACCCGCCTGGTCGAATGCAAAAGCCCGCAGACTGTCGGGTCCGCCGCCGAAGAAGCGCTCCGCGAGCGGTACTGACTCCGCCGGCGAAACTCCGGCCGGCGAGTGAAAGGGGATAATTATGCCGAACTGCGTTTGGCGGGCAAGAACCAGGTTCTTCGTCAGAGAATGGTAGGTCGCGTTGCGAACCGAGACGCGCCCGAACGATCGCTGCGAGCCGAATGCGCCCGTGGCCAGCCCAACATCCACCGTATTGTAAATGCCGTGGTGGGGATCGGCGGGATTGTCGCGGCGATCCTGGACGAAGCCGCCCCCTAGCATCCCGATGCGAATACCCTGGTCCAATTGCGGCACCAGCAGCACCGGAATCACGACACTGCTCACGCTGACACGGCGATAGGCAAACTGCAATTGGCCGCGAATCGACTTCGAGAATTTCTGCGCGATCTCCACGGACCCCTCTTCGCGCCGCGAAGCGAAAGTCACTACGTTAAACGAGTTGTCGTACAACAACGTGAACGTGATGGTGCGCGTCTTATTCCCCAGAAATCGAGGAATCTCATAAGTCAACGAGCCGCGCTGTTCCAGGAACGAGTATAGAAAATGCAACCCGACGGTTTGTCCTAATCCAAGAAAATTGAGGCGATTCATATCCAAAGAGACTAGAGGGCTGCCGCTCGTGGATCCACCCGGCGACGACAAGCTGTTGCCGTAATATGGGTTGCCGTACCGTCCCGCTTGCAGGCCCAGCCCCACCGCCAGTGAATAGCGGTTCGCCTCTGCGATATCGTAGAGGACGTATTTGTGATCGGTGTCGCCATCCGGATTCTGAATCGCCGTGTCTACTCGCGAAAACACGCCCAAATCGTATAGATTCTTCTGAATTTCCGTTTCCTCCACCGGCGATAGCGGATCTTCCGGGTGAAAGGTCAGGTACTTGTCCACCAGGCTGGGCCGCGTTCGGGTGATTCCCGAGGTAATCACGCGTCGGACGTATTGCCGGGTTCCTCGGTCACGGTATAAGTCACGTTTACGTGATAGGGCGTGCGGCCGGGCGTCGCCGCCGCCTTGAAAGTGGCATCCGGAAAACCGCGCTCGTAGTAATACGTCAGCACAAAAGCCCGATCGCTGGCGAGATTGACATCGGAAAATGGCTGCCCGGCAGCCGACGCGAGCTGGCCGCGAACCTCGTCGGCATTTATCTGCTGAAATCCCTCCAACACCAGGTCGCCCACCATCCACTGCCGGCCTTCGTCTATACTTACCGCTACAGCAATCTCTCCGGTCTTACCGTGATAGTTGCGATCCACCGCGCACGCCACTTTGACATCGCGAAAGCCGTTGGAGCGAAACAGATCGGCAATCGAGGCCTCGTCTTTCCGCTGAAATGCCTCGCTATAGCGCCCCTGCCGCATGGTGGAAGACGCGGGTTGGATGTACATGCGCTCACGAATCGTGTCTTCCTTGAAGTAGTGATTGCCGGCGATGGAAACTTTTGCCACCTTGTAGCGCTGCCCGCGGGAGATAACGTACTGGACCGTCTCGAGATCGTCCTTAGGCGGCTGAACGCGGTAATCTACGTCGACGTCGTAATATCCTCTTCCCTGAAAATAGTCGATCAAGTTACGGCTGCCCTCAGCCAGTAAGTCGTCATCCACTGCGTGCTCTTCAAATACCGGCACGTATCGCTTCAACACCCGCTTTGAGACGTTGAACTCGAGCGGCGTGACCTTCACGCGCGGGCCGGGATCGATCTCCAGGGTAGGCCGCACTTTGTCCGCCGCGGCATCGTAATCCAGGTTCGTGAGCTCGACATCGGCTTTCAAGCGATCCTTCTTTTGATATGCCGCCAGAACTCCCTGCACGCCCATATCGGTGCGCATCGCGGTCACCTGGCGCCACCAGTGCACGATTGGCAGCCTCCAACCGGTAGCCTTGAATATCGTCTTGTCCGGCAACATGGTGCCGCCGTGAATTACGGGCATTTCGTAACGGGCACGCTTCTTGCCGGCGATTTGCAGCGTGAGAAAGACTTGTTGGGCGGAGTCGTCGCGGGTCACCACGGGCGTCACCGTGTCCCGATACATGCCATTCTTTTTCAATAGCTCCTGAACGGCTTGTTGCGCCTTCGTCAAGTCCTCATCACGGAAAGGCGCGCCCAGAGTTAGCTCGGTGGCACTGGCGATTTGTGTTCGGTTGGGCGGGTGCGGAATGCGTCCCACCACCTTCAGTCCTCCGAAGAACGACGTCAACTGCGTCACAAAGTGCAGCGCCACTCCGCCAGCGGACGGCTCCGCTTCCACCACGATGTCTTCGAATCGGCCGCTGGCAAAGAGGCGATCGATCGCGGTCGCGACATCGTCGGCGTGAAGCGGGTCGCCTTTTTGGAACGGGAGCGCTCTAGCGAGGTCTGATGGATCGAGTGGCTGGACAGGCGAGAATTGGATGTCCGTGATCGGCCGGTTTTCAAAAGAAGCCACCTGCGCGGCGGCCGGAACAAGCAGGAGCAGGAACACGCACGGAAGCTTCGCCGCCATCGAACGGACCCTAGCAACTTACTGGCCGATGTGAGTTTCATGCATTGGTACCGGAAATGCGCACCCAGTCGCGAAGGTGCGCGTGCCTCGGAGATCCTTTGCATTATCGTGGCGCGATTGGAGAGGATTACTCGCAAAAAGCGCGGCGTGCTGGAGCAGGCACAATGCTCCCCGAATGGGAGCTGCGCTTGCCTTTTACAGTTTGCTCTCGCTCCTGCCTCTTCTGCTGGTCGTGATTTCGATTGCCGGCCTCGTGTTCGGAACTAGCGCCGCCGAAGGGCGGGTCATGCAGCAAGTGCAGTTTCTGCTGGGAGAACAGCGCGCCAGTATTCTCGATGCCCTTTTGCACGGCGCCCAGAATAAAGCCGATGGCGTATTGGCGACGATCGCCGGCCTGCTCATTCTGACGTTCGGCGCGACCGGTGTGCTGGTGGAACTCCGTGACGCCCTGAACACGATTTGGGAAGTCCCCGTTCCTCAGCAGAGCACTCTTCAGGAATTCACCGCAATCATCAGGGAGCGTCTCTGGTCTCTGGCACTGGTATTCGGAATTATCCTGATCCTCACCGCATCCCTTTTATTTGGCACATCGATCTCCGCGCTTGGCGCGCTGGCCTCTCTTCTTCCGGCACATGAGGCAGTTTTACACCTGCTCAATGCCGCGGCTTCGTTTATTGCGATAGCCATTGTTTTCGGCGCAATTTATAAGCTAGTGCCCCAGGTGCCGCTCGAGTGGCCCGACGTAATCCTGGGGGCAGCCGTCACGGCAGTCCTTTTCACGCTGGGTAATTTTCTGCTTGGGCTTTACCTCGGGAAGGTATCGTTTTCATCAACCTATGGAGCTGCCTCGTCAACCGTGGTGTTAGCAGTGTGGGTTTATTATTCCAGTCAAATCTTCTTTCTCGGCGCCGAGATCACCCGCGCCTTCGCCGCTACCTATGGCTCGGCGCGCAGGCGAAAACGAAATCTTAGCGCCGTCACTCCCTTAAGGCGTCGATGGCTGTAAAGAATCGCACGGTTCGCGGGCCGCTACCTGTGTGATCGCGCCAACTGGAAGCTCGCATGCGGCTTCGCGGGCATGGACACCGCAACGCAACGGTTCGAAGTCGTGAAAACACACGACTCCCGGCGCCGCAGGGCATTCGCATGGTTGCCTGAGGAGGTCAAGAGCCCCCGCCGCATCGCACTATTTCTGTTCCTATCCGTGTGTATTGTGCTCGTCGGGCAATATTTGCGCCTCGCGCATCTTGCCGACCGCCGTTTGGCGGATGGACCGTTCTCCATGTCCAACGAGATTTTAGCTGCCCCCGAGACCATCGCCGCCGGCGATTCGCTCACCGCCGCTGACCTGGTGGGCAAGCTGGAAACGGCCGGGTACACGCGCGACCCGGCAAATCCGGCGGGCTCGTTCGCTATAGAGCCGGACGCCGTCCGCATCACGGCTGGGAACTCGTCCGGGGCGGTGGAAGTGCGTTTTGCCGCGGGCCGGATCTCCGGTATCACATCCTTGCCGGGACGTGCCGCACTCGCGGATTACCGCCTGGATTCCGAACTACTCACCGACCTTTCCGCGCACGAAAAGCGGCGGCTGGTTCATTTCAGTGAAATTCCCCAGCCCCTCATCCACGCATTGACGTCCACCGAAGATAAACACTTCTTCGAGCACGGCGGCTTCGATTACGGCCGCGCTCTGAAAGCGGCGCTGGTCGACTTCCGGGATGGACGCAAACAACAGGGCGCTTCCACTCTCACCATGCAGCTCGCCCGCGCGCTGTGGCTTCACCCGCAGAAGAGCTGGCGCCGTAAGGCGCAGGAAATCCTCATTACTTTGCACCTGGAACACGTGCTGACCAAGCAGCAGATTTTCGAGGATTACGCCAATGAGGTTTACCTCGGGCGCCGCGGACCGTACAGCATCAACGGCTTTGGAGAAGCCGCCCGCGTATACTTCGGCAAGCAACTCGGGCAGATCGATACCGCGCAGGCGGCGCTTCTGGCCGGGCTGATCCAGCGTCCCAGCTACTACAACCCGTTCCGTTACCCCGACCGGGCCATCGCGCGCCGCAACCTGGTATTGGCTCTGATGAAACGCAACAAAGAACTGAGCGAGCCGGATTATCAGGCAGCCGTAGCCGCTCCGTTGAAACTCGCCCCGCAGACGGCCGACGACTCCCAGGATTCCTATTTCCTGTCGATGATGAACGACGAATTGCAAACCGCCCTCGGCGAATCGGCCGGCCAAAGCCACACCGTCGTGACTACGCTCGATCCCGGCCTGCAACGGGCTGCCGAATTGGCGGTGCGTTCGGGAATGGAAAACGTTGACCGCCAGCTTCGGGCTAAGGGCGTGGCCCAAGATCCAGGTGTGCGGCCGCAGGTTGCTTTGGTAGCCCTCGATCCACGCACGGGCGAAATCAAAGCTTTGGTCGGCGGCCGCAACTATAGCGACAGCCAGTTGAACCACGCGCTGGCGTCGCGGCAGCCAGGCTCGGCATTCAAACCACTGGTTTATGCGGCGGCGATTGAAACCGGCCTCGGTGGCGGACCCAAAACGTTCACGCCGGCGAGTCTGGTGAGCGATCAGGCGACCACTTTCACATTTGGCGACGAAAGCTATCAGCCGAAAGACTTCAATGGCGATTACCAGGGTGACGTGACGCTGCGCACCGCGCTGGCGGAATCCCTGAATGTTGCCGCCGTGAGCCTGGCGCAGCAGGTCGGGTATGACCGGATCGTGAAACTCGCGCGTCTGGCGGGCTTAAATGGGGTGAAGGCCACGCCCTCGCTCGCGCTGGGCTCATACGAAGTGACTCCGCTCGACTTGGCTGCCGCGTATACCGTATTTGCAAATCACGGCGTCTGGGTCAAGCCCACGACCATCGAGTCTGTGCGCGCGGCCGACGGCTCTGCCTTGATTGAACACCAACCCATCACGCGCCAGGCCATGGATCCGCGCGTGGCGTTTATCACCCTCAACATGATGCAGGAAGTCCTGCGCAGTGGAACCGGCGCGGGCGCGCGATCGCAAGGCTTCTGGTTGCCCGCCGCAGGCAAGACGGGCACCTCGCGCGATGGCTGGTTCGCGGGGTTCACCAGCGAACTCCTGTGTGTAGTGTGGGTGGGGTTCGATGACGATCGCGATTTGAAACTCGAAGGCGCGCGGTCAGCGCTGCCCATCTGGGCGGATTTCATGCGGCAGGCGGCGCAGATTTCGCCTTACCGCTCCGCCCATGATTTTCGGGCGCCCTCGGGCGTGGTCTCCGCAGAGATCTGCTCCGACAGCGGCGAATTGGCCGGTCCAACCTGCCCGAATACTCGCAATGAAGTATTCATTGCGGGCACCGAGCCGACCACCGTTTGCAAGGCGCACGCAGGCCTCGGCGCCGACGCGAATTACGCGGCGAAACAGTGATTACGCGATCCGCAATGTTAGCGAACTCATTGCCCATTGGCACTGGGGCTGCACAATTCAGGACATGATCCGAAAACTAGAATCCGGCCAATATCGACTGTATTCGAGGAAGCTCAACCCGAAGACGGGAAAGCCTCGTAATCTGGGCACATTCCCCAGCCGCGAGGCCGCTCAGAAGCATGAACGCGCTGTGCAGTTCTTCAAGCACGGCCATTGAGAGCGTGACACGGGCTTCCGGCACCCGTGAGCTACATAACGGGCCGCGATCTCCTACAACGCGCCGGCCTATTTCCACACACGGCGCCACCTGCCCGAGGAATTATCCCGCGCCTTAGCAGCAACCGGCGTGATGTTTTGGCAGCCAATGTGGCGAAGTGAGGCGGTCTACCCATCGATCGATTCAAACAATTGGCGGAGGAGGAGGGAATTCAACCCTCGGTGGTCCTTGCGGGACTCACGCCAGTTTTCGGGACTGGTGACTTTAGCAACTCGTCCACTCCTCCATAACTTGGAGCGCCGCCGCGGAATTGAACCGCGCACACCGAGGTTGCAACTCGGCCGCTCACCGCTTGCTGTTGCGGCGCATGGCACCCTGGGGGTGATTCGAACACCCAATCGCGGGTTTGGAATCCGCGTGCCTCACCATCGGCACCAGGGCTCATGACTAATGGTGCGCCCAGCGCAACTTGACTAATGGTGCGCCCGGCTGGACTCGAACCAGCACTTGGCCGCTTTTGAGGCGGCTGCCTCTACCGATTGGAGCTACGGGCGCATTGATCTTGGTAGGCCCGGCCGGATTCGAACCGGCACTGTACACGGTCTGGACGTGTTGCCTCTGCCAGGTTGGGCTACGAGCCTGTGGTGTTCGGGGCGAGATTCGAACTCGCAACAATGCGGCTCTCAACCGCACGCGTCTACCGGAATTGCGCCACCCGAACAAACATTTGGTGGGCAGTCAAGGATTTGAACCTTGGATGCTCCCGAAGGGATAACCGGGGTTACGGCCCGGCGCTTTCAGCCTCTCAGCCAACTGCCCAAACGCGAATTGTCAAAGATCTGGCGGAAGGCAGGCGACTCGAACGCCTATGCCCCGAGGGACCCTGGCTTAGCGGGCCAGTGGGATACCAATTACCCGAGCCTTCCAGGTAAATCTACAACTTAGATGTTTTTGGAGTTATAAACTTGGTGAGAGACACCAAGACTGCCCGGCCGAGAGCCGGTACCATAGGAGGCCGCGACTGAGGAAATGCCGCATCAATAATTACTGTACAACCAAAAGCTGACTTAGTCAAGAGTTTCGAGAAGCGGGCACACACCGCAACGAAACACTCGAGCGCTTGTGACCTCAGTCACTGCCGGTCATCGAAACGCCAGTCAAAATCGAACCAGATGGGAAAAGGAGATCCGATGACAACCACTACCACCTTGGCCGAACTGGCCGCCACCTCGCTAACCGCCGTCCGCATTCTGGAGGAGCATGGGCTCGACTATTGCTGCGGCGGTCAGCAGCCATTCGAGCAGGCTTGCCTCGCCAAAGGACTCCAGCCGGAATCGATCCTGCGCGAAATCGGCGAAGCCACTTCCGTCAGCGCCGCCGGCCGCGACTGGCAAACTGCTCCACTCGATGAACTGGTGAAGCATATCGTGGAGACCCACCATGCGTATCTGAAGCTGGATTTGCCGGTCCTGCAATCCCGGCTGGAAAAGGTCGTCGCCGTTCATGGCGCGCGCGACCCCGAAAAGCTGCCTCGGCTGGCCAACGTATTTGCGGCACTGCGCAGCGAGCTGGAGATGCATCTCCACAAGGAAGAAGCCATCCTGTTTCCGTTTATCGTGCAGTACAGCCGCGCCGAACTCCAGAATCGGCCGATGCCGCGGGCTCCTTTCGGTTCGATCGCCAATCCCATCGCCATGATGGAGCGCGAACACGCGGGGGCCGGCGACGCTCTCCAAGAGATCCGCCGCCTGACCAATGATTTTGAGCGTCCGTCTTATGCGTGCAACACCGTGCGCGCGCTTTATGAAGGGCTCAAGGTGCTGGAAACCGACCTGCACGTCCACATTCACCTCGAAAACAACATTCTGTTCCCGCGCGCCATTGCCCTCGAAAAGCGTTAGTGCCTTGACCGCGGGCTTCAGCCTGCGCGGGACTTTAGTCCCGCTGGACCGGTGGCGGACTGAAGTCCGCCGCAGACTAAAGTCCGCCCCACAGGACTTTTCCATGGGGTCGAAATACTAGCTGGAAACAACTGCCGCGAATAACGACCCGGATCGCTTCCCCCAAACCAGAAGTGTCCCGTGCCGGTGCGCTCGACCGCGAGTTGTTAGCCGACACCGGCAAACACAATGTTCCCCGAAGATCAGTCTGTTTACGACGTTGGCCGATTCCGTTAATCGCTGGTATCTTTCACCGGAACAACACGGCCGTGTCCTCTATCAAGCGATCGGCGAACAACCGCCGACCGCCTTTGTATTACTGTCCCCCCATATTCTTTGCACGTCGCGACGATTTCATGCCGCAAAGCGCATGCTCGCGGCGCTGATTCAAAAGCTGACCGCTGAAAGCTGACCGCTGAGAGCTTGCGCGCAGCGCATTGTGGAGCAGCAAAGTGCGCCGCCCTGTTGGAATCCCCACCCAGCCTCGGCTCGGAGAAATAGCCTCCGCCTTAAGCCCGCGCAGCGTTCAGTGCCGCAAGCACGCGATCGTCGCGAAAGGGAACCCTGCGCATGCGAACGCCCGTCGCGTCGTGGATCGCGTTGGCGATCGCAGCGAGCATGGGCTTGGTCGCCGCCTCGCCGGCCCCGTACGGAGGCAGGTCGGGACGGTTCGGATGGGGATCGCCGTTCACCAGCACGATATCGATCCGTCCCGGAGCGTCGGCGTGGCGGAGGGTGGGATGAGATACCCAGTCCACACTGGTGATTTTCTCGGTGTCGAACCGGACTTCTTCGTGAATCGCCCGGCTCAGCCCATGCAGCATGGCGCACTCCAACGTGCGGCGCAGGCTTTGGGGGTTGACCACCAAGCCGCAATCGTGCGCGCACACCAGCCGCTTCGCCCACACATGACCGGTATCGAGATGGACCTCCACCTCAGCGATTTGCGCCACCACGGTTTGGCCCCGGAATGAGTACGCCACTCCGCGTCCGGTCCGGACCCTTCCCGTGCCGGCCGGCTTGGGTGAAGGACGCGGATCCCACCCGTATGCTTCCGCCACGGCCTCGAGCACCGCGATCGACCGCGCGCGGCGGAAACCCGCGTCGTCCGCCGTGGCGGCCGTGAGCATCTTCATGCGGTATTCCAGCGGGTCGGTCTTCGCCGCCGCCGCCAGTTCATCGATGAACGATTCCGCGGCAAACGTCGACTGCGGCCCGTTCGGATCGCGCAGATTGCCGGTGCGCAGCGGCGTCTCCCACACCAGAGGCAGGCCGACCACCTCGCCCGCCATCCGGCGATTGGGAATCGCGTACATTTCCGAAGGCGTGGCCGAACTGCCGGCGGCCGGTTTGGCCCGCCGCGAGCCCATGAGTTGCGCGATCAGCACCGTGTCGGGCTCGTTGTACCCCACGTGATTGTAGTCGCACGAACGGGCGTTGTAATCGTACGCCACCAGACGCCCTTCGGCGTCCAGCCCGCCGCGCACTTTCACCAGGAATGCCGGGCTCTTGGTATCCCAGGCCGTCTCCTCATCCCTCATCCACTGCACCCGGACCGGGCGGCCCACCTCGCGTGCGATCCAGGCTGCCTCGCAACCCGCGTCGTCCGCCGCCGTGCGCCCAAAACCCTGCGGGCCCTGCATCCAGACCACGCGGACCTTGTCCCGCGGCATGTCGAGAAACTTGGCCACGCCGGTTCGCATGCCGTAAGACTTCATATCGTTCGAATAGACCGTCATTTGCCCGTTCGACGGATCCGCTGTGGCGTGAGCGCCCGCGAACGCGGTATGTCCCTGGAACGGCACTTCGTATTCCGCCTCGATGATCTTCGCCGCGCCCGAAAATGCCGCGTCGGGGTTCCCCACCACGATCGGGCTCGCTGCCGACGTAGGCGTTGCGCCACGCATATATGCGAAGAGATTTTCGGATCCCGGGAACGGAGCGGTCGAAGGTTTCTCCCACGTGGTCTTGAGCTGGCGCGCGGCGCGGATGGCCTGTTCCTCGCGTTCACACACCACGGCGACGTAGTTGCCTTTGGTCACCACCTTGAGAAATCCCGGTATGTTTTGCACCGAGGATTCATCGAAGCCCGTCAGCTTTGCGCACGCGAAGTGAGGTTTGACATTGCGCGCGTGAACCATCCTCGGCAGCTTCACATCGACGGCCCATTTCAGCGAACCATCAACCTTTGCGGGGATATCGTCGCGCTGCGGGGATTGGCCGGTGAATTTGAGCTCCTGCACGGCCTTCACCTTGGCGACGCCGGTGACAGCGTTCACGTTGGCGCCGTTCAGCGTGACGTTGAACTTCTTCCCTGCGATCAATTCCCCATAGCTAACGCGTTTTGAGGAATCCGCCTTCACGGCGATCACGGCGTTGCTCACCGTAAGTCCATCGACTGGGGCTGCGAGCCGGGCCGATGCCATTTCGAGCAGCACCCGGCGCGCTTCCGCGGCGGCGCGCCGCATCGGCCAGGAGTCTCTCTCCATGGCGGTCGACCCGCCCGATCCGCCCTGATCGACGGTGTTGTCCGTGCTGCCCATGATGCAGGCGGTCTGCGCGAAGGCAATGTCGAGTTCATCGGACATCAGTTGGCGGAACGAAGTTCCCGTTCCCTGCCCGCAGTCAGTCTTGCCGATATAAAAGGTTGCCGTATTGTTTTCATGAATCACGATCCACGAATCGAGCTGCCGGAAATCGGGATCGGGGTAAGGGCCCGCCGCCTCCTCCGTGGCGCTGCTTTGGGCGCGGGCGCTCGTGGCAAAACTGACCAGGAGCAGGCCCGCGCTCCTGAGAAAGCCCCTGCGATGTGTCGCGAGAATTTCTTCCACCTGTTTCGGAATCCCGGGGGCGGTCATGCCACCACCTCCTTGGCCGAAGCCGTACCGGCATCCGCGATGGCCTGGGCTGCGCGTTTGATGGCGATCTGGACGCGGTAGTACGTCATGCAGCGGCATAACGTGGCGTTCATGGTCTCGCGAATCTGCGCATCGGTCGGTTGCGGATTCTTGTCCAGCAGCGCCTTCGCGGTCATGATCTGTCCGTTCTGACAGAATCCGCATTGCGGTACTTGCTCATCGATCCAGGCCTGCTGCACCGGGTGCAGCTTGCCGTTCGAGGAGAGCCCTTCCAGCGTAGTGATTTCGCCCTTGACGGAAGAGGCCGGCAGGATGCAGGAACGAACTGCCGCGCCGTTGATAATCACCGTGCAGGCCCCGCACTGGCCGAGTCCGCACCCAAACCTCGGGCCCTGCAGGCCGAGGTCGTTCCGCAGGATGTAGAGGAGCGGCGTGGCCGGCTCGACATCCAGCGTGTGCGTACTGCCATTCACTTTCAGGGTGACGTTGTTCATTCTGAGTGCTCCGATGCGAATATTCTATCGGCTTCCGGCACTCATGATGAGCCGCGACCGCAAGGGAGCGGTGTCCTAACTTGGGATTTTATGCAGGACCTCGCGGAGCACGGTGGTCCATTCGCGGGGATTCACCAGGTACGATCCGTGATGGCCGGGAAATATGACCAACTCACTGCCATGCTGCTCGGCCAGCATAGGCGCCGTTCTCCCGTAGTATGCGCCGGCATCCAGCGTCATCTTGCCCACTCCCATGAAGACGTTCACGCCATTTCCGCGGATCGCATCCACGTCCGGCTTGTATTGAGAACTGGGCAGCAACTCGTGGCGCACACCGAATTCGGAACTTCCGGTCGCCTTCTGTTGATCTCCTGAAATACCATCCCGAAGCATTTCTTGTGGAGAGAATGGTTCGGCTTGAAAAGGATCGACACGATATTCGTGTCGAGGAGAAGAACTTTCATCTCGGCCGCGACTGCGATTGCCGACGCAGTTCGTGGATCAACCCACGAAACTCGTCAACTTCCTCCGGTGAGCCCACTTCCCCGTAGGGCAGTGAAAAAACCGGAGGCTTCGCGCCCGGAATCGGATCGGGCCGCTCGGGCAAACTGCCCGCATCTGTGACCACCCTGGCCATGCACTCATGGTATAACCCGACCGGTGTAACCGCCGCTTAGCCCCGCTTCATCGCCCGATATCGCCGGATCAAGCTATTCGTCGAACTATCGTGCGCGAGCGCCGTCTCCGTTTCGCTCTCCAGCTCCGGCACGATCTTCTGCGCCAGCACCTTTCCCAACTCCACGCCCCACTGATCGAACGAATTGATCTGCCAAACCGTGCCTTCGACGAACACCAGGTGCTCGTACAGCGCCACCAGTTTGCCGAGCGTCTCCGGCGTAAGTTTCGCGGCGAGTATCGTGTTTGTCGGCCGATTGCCCTCGAAGACGCGATGCGGCGCCAGCCAGTCCGGCGTCTTCTCGGCCTTCACCTGCTCCGCCGTCTTCCCGAACGCCAGCGCCTCCGTCTGCGCGAAGACGTTGGCCATCAGCAGATCGTGGTGCCGTCCCAGCGGATTGAGCGCCTCCGCGAACGCCAGAAAATCGCACGGTATGAGCCGCGTCCCTTGATGGATCAACTGGTAGAACGAATGCTGCCCATTGGTGCCCGGCTCGCCCCAATAAATCGGCCCCGTCTGGTAACTCACGGTCGCTCCGTCGAGCGTCACGTGCTTGCCGTTGCTTTCCATGGTGAGTTGCTGGAGGTACGCCGGGAATCGCTTCAGATATTGTTCGTAGGGCAGCACCGCCACCGTCTCCGCGCCGAAAAAGTCGGCGTACCAGATGCCGAGCATGCCCATCAGCACGGGTAGATTGCGATCGAACGGCGTGGTGCGGAAATGCTCGTCCATCTGGTGGAAGCCATCGAGCATCGCGCGATAATTCTCCGGCCCGATTGCCAGCATGGTCGATAGCCCGATCGCCGACTCCATGGAATATCGCCCGCCGACCCAATCCCAGAAGCCGAACATATTGTTCGTATCGATGCCGAAATCCGCGACCCCCTTCGCGTTCGTCGACACCGCTACGAAATGCTTGGCCACCGATTTCGGATCGCCCCCGAACGCCTTGAGCGACCACTCGCGCGCCGTGTGCGCATTGGTCATCGTCTCCAGCGTGGTGAACGTCTTCGAGGAAATGATGAATACCGTCTCCGCCGCGTCCAGATCCTGGACGGCCTCCGCGAAATCCGTGCCGTCCACGTTCGATACGAATCGGAACCTCATGCCGCGATCGCTATAATGCCGCAGCGCTTCGTACGCCATTACCGGGCCGAGGTCGGACCCGCCGATCCCGATATTGATGACGTTGCGAATGCGCTTGCCGGTAGCGCCTTTCCATTCCCCGCCGCGCACGCGCTCGGAGAACGCCGCCATTTTATCGAGCACGGCGTGCACCTGCGGCACCACATTTTCACCATCCACCAGGATCGTCGCGTCTTTCGGCGCGCGCAGTGCTACGTGCAACACCGCGCGCTTTTCTGTCACGTTGATCTTTTCGCCGCGGAACATGGCGTCGATCCTCTGCCGCAGTCCCGATTCCTCGGCGAGCGCCATCAGCAGCCGCAGCGTTTCATCGGTGATGCGATTCTTCGAGTAATCGAGAAAGATTCCCGCGCCCTCAGCGGTCAATCGCTCCCCGCGCCCTGGATCTTCCGCGAAAAGATCGCGCAGATGCAATCCGCGAATCTTCTGATAGTGGCCTTCGAGCGCCTTCCATGCCGTTCGTTTGGTTAACGGCGCCGCGGATTCTCCCGTGACGCCTGCGATGGTCGCCATATCGAGTTCCTTTCGAGTTGGTTAATGCGCCACGGCGGTCTTGAGAGCGGCGCTCTTGTTGACAATCACCTGCAGCAACTCATTCCACGACTGCACAAACGACTTCGCGCCGTCGCTCTGCAGTTGCGCGGCTAAGGCGTCGACATCGATGCCGGCGCGCGCGAACTTGGCCAACATCGATTCGCATTCGCCGCCATCGGTCGCCATCGGAGCGCCGATGTTGCCGTGCTCGTGCAGAGCTTTCAAGGTGTTTTCGGGCATGGTGTTCACCGTGAACGGCGACGCCAGCGCTTCGATGTACAGAACGTCGGAAGCCTTGGGATCTTTCGTGCCCGTGCTGGCCCACAGCAGCCTTTGCGGGCGCGCTCCGAAATTGAACGCGCGCTGCCACTGCGCCGAGCCGAGCAGCGACCGATACGCCTTGTAGATCCGTCCGGCGACCGCGATGCCCAACTTGTTTTTCAACTCCTCCGGCACTTTCGACGCCACCGCGCCATCCCAGCGGCTGACGAATACCGATGCCACCGACTGCACTACCGGATCGAGTCCGGCTTCGATGCGCCGCTCGACCCCGCGCATGTACGCTTCGGCCGCGGCCACGTATTGGTTGGCCGAGAACAGCAGCGTGACGTTGATCGGGACCCCCTCGAAGATGGCTTCTTCGATGGCCGGCAGCCCTTCCGGAGTACCGGGAATTTTGATGAACACATTCGGCTGCCCGGCGCGCGCGTGCAATTCCTTGGCGGCCGCGAGCGTGCTCGCCGTATCGTACGCCAGAAGCGGCGAAACTTCCAGCGAAACGAACCCATCCACCCCGTCGGTGCGATCGTGAACCTTGCGGAACAGCTTGGCGGCGCGCGAGAGATCCTCCACGGCCAGTTCGAAGAACAGATCCTCGCCCGATTTCCCCGCCTTCACCTTTTCGAGAATCGCCGAGTCGTAATCCGCGCTGTTCTTAATAGCGTGGTCGAAAATGGTCGGGTTCGATGTAAGCCCCGTCACCGACAGCTCATCAATATAACGCGCCAGCGTGCCGCTGTCCAGCATCTGGCGCGTGATGTTATCGAGCCAGATGCTCTGGCCCAGTTCATGTAACGTTTTTGTAGCTTTCATCGAATCCAACCCTCCTCGTCTTCTTAATTGTATGGAGTTTTCGCGCGGCCCGAAAGGTTCGCAAAATATGTGAGCCAACGTACGCTGTATTATCGCACCGCGAGCGTTTCCAGGAACTCGTGCGCTACCTGCGGGACGGGCCGATGTCCCCCCTCCACCTGCTGATTGAGGCGCCGCATGGTTTCCGCGGTCAGTTTGCCGGAGAGCTGTTCGAGCACGCCGCGCAAAGCGGGATAGCGCGCCAGCACGTCTTCCCGCGCCAGCACCGCGCAATCGTAGGGTGGGAAATAGTGCCGGTCGTCGTCGAGAATGGTAACGTCGCGCGCCGCCGCCTGTCCATCGGTGGAATTGGCGGCGATCATGTCCACCTTGCGGCTGTCGAGCGCGGTGTAGAGCAGCCCCAGATCCATATTGATCGGCTGGCCATCCAGCCGAAGGCCGTACGCCTTCATCAGCCCCGGCAGGCCATCGGCGCGATTCTGAAATTCTGCGCCGACGCCCATGCGCCACGCCTGAGCGCGCGCCGAATCGCTCAGCGTTGCCAGATGCCCGGCGCGCGCTGTTTCACCGCGCACCATCATGGCGAACGTGTTGTTGAATCCGAGCGGCGAAAGCCAGTCGACCTTCCATCGCGCGCGATACGCCTCGCGCACGTCGTTCAGAACCGCCCCCGCATCCTTCTCCGGCGGCCGCTTCAGTACCGCCATCAGCGCCGTGCCGGTGTATTCCGGGTAGAGATCGATGGAGCCGCGCACCAGCGCTTCGTGCACCAGCAGCGTACCTCCGAGATTGAGGTAGCGCTCCACCGGAACGTGCATTTGCCGCTCGATCTGCTGCGCCAGGATTTCGCCCAGGATTACCTGCTCGGTGAAATTCTTCGACCCCACTACGATCGTCCGCCGAGCCCCGCACGAGGCGAGCAGGAGCGCGCTCAGGCAGGCGACAGTTTTCGCTCGATCCATTCCAATCCTTCGTCGGCCGCGAGCGCCATCGCCGCGGCAGGCAGCGCGCCCGCGAGCAGCGCCTGCTTATCCATCATGGCGATGCCGCGCACCAGGAACACGCCCAACCCTCCCGCGCCGATGAACGCCGCGATGGTGGCTGTCCCGATGGTGGTCACCGTAGCGATCCGCATCCCGGCGACAATCGAAGGCACAGCCAGCGGCAATTCCACCTGCCAGAGAATCTGCCGCGGCGTCATCCCCATCGCCAGCGCCGATTCGCGCACCGCCGGGTCCACGCCGAGAATCCCGGTAAGCGTATTGCGCACGATCGGCAGCAGTGCGTAGAGCGTCAGAGCCACGATCGCGGTGTGCTCGCCGATGCCGATGAATGGCAGTAGAAAGCCGAACAGCGCCAGGCTCGGAACGGTCTGCGCGATGTTGGTGAACCCCAGCACCCACCGCCGCGCCGCCGGCCGCCGCGCCAGCACCACCGCGGCAGGCAGCGCCAGCGCCGCGGCAATCGCGATGGTGATGCCCACCAGGCGCAAATGCTGAAGCGAGAGCGACACAATCTCCGCGCCCAGGCTGGGATTCAATTCGCCCTCCCGCTGTCTTCCAGGCTGGCGAGAAACGCGCGCACTTCGGGCGTCCGTGCCTTCAGACACTCCGGCGGAGTGGCGACCAGCTCGAGCGCGCCATCGCGCAGCACCGCGATCCGCGTCGCCAGCAGTAGCGCTTCGCGCACGTCGTGCGTCACGAAGAGCGCCGTCTTGCGCACCGTGCGCCGCAAATCGAGAAACTGGCGCTGCAATTCGTATCGCGTAATCGGGTCGAGCGATGCGAACGGTTCGTCGAAGAGTAGCAGCGGCGGGTCGGCGCCCAGCGCGCGTGCGATCCCCACGCGCTGCCGCTGCCCGCCCGAAAGCTGGCGTGGATAGCGATGGCGAAACTCGCCGGGCGGCAATCCCACCGTCTCGAGGAGCGTCTCCACGCGCGCTGCCACCCGCGCCGGCTCCCACTTGGCGAGCCGCGGCACGAGTCCGATATTGGCCTCGACGGTCCAATGCGGGAACAGACCGGCATCCTGGATAACGTACCCCATGCGCCGCCGCATGGCGACCGCATCCCAATCGGCCGCCGCGCGCCCTTCGAAGCGGATCTCGCCCGAGGATGCCGGCACGAGGCCGTTCACCGTTTTGAGCAGCGTGGTCTTTCCCGATCCGCTGCGCCCCAGCAGCACGACCGTCTCGCCTTCTTCCACCGTAAGGTCGATGTGGCGCAAGATCGGCCGCCCGCCGAGTTCGCAGGAGAGATCGCGAATTTCGAGGATGGGGGGCATTCGACAGCTTTATGGTACAAGACCGCCTTTCCTGCGGGCGCGTCTTTGACGGAGCCTGTTTCAGCGCCGCCCCCGAGAAGGAATGCGAAAGTTGCCGTCCCGAGAGCTTTCACGTGGTGTGGAAAGCGTGAAAGTCTATTTCACTCCGGAAGTGGAGGCGAAGCTGTCGCAAACCGCCAGCCAGTCAGGCCGGGAGCCAACCGATATCGTACAGGATGCCGTATCGCGGTACTTCGATGAAGAAACGCGATTTGTTGAGGCGGTCGAGCGGGGTGAGGCCGCGCTGCGAAGCGGAGAATATCTAACGCACGACCAGGTGGGCCAGCGCCTCCAGCGGTTCTTGCAACCCTGAACGGGACAATAAATTACTTGATAACTCAAGGACGTGCTCCCGTTCCGACTGAAGGGTTTCTTTTTGGGTGTTGTCCACGACTTTCGCGCGGACCTTGCTGCGAGTGGTCTTCGGTCCACGTTCCAAGATGCCATCACCACGGTCTACCAAGGTCGGCACTTTTCACCGATGCCTGACGTCGTTCGAGGGTCTTGACGAGTTCCAACATGAGGTGGTCGATCACGCAGTAGAAGATGTGCGCGAAGAGGTCTACACCAATGAACTGGAGAATTTCGGGTCTCTGGTCTCGATGAGCAGGCGTTCCGCTACAACAACCCCGAGATGAGTGATGGCGACCGCTTTGACTCAATGTGCGCCCGATCATCGGCCAGCGGTTGACTTGGGATCAAACTCACAGGCAAGGCTAGTGAGTTAGCAACGGTCGCTGTAGCCATCTTCTAAGCGTCAGGGTCGGGGGAAACGAGCCCATACCATTTTCCGTCGCTGAAGACTCGCTTGGGATCAACCATTCCGCTTGCCGCAAGTGTACCGTCTGGCCGCAGAAACCTGTGGGCTTTGGCTACGAGGTTATTGTCAGCATCCAAGAAATGAACTTCTTGGGACTGAGTTCCGGGAACCCAGTTTCTGATAAACGTCATTTGTGCGTCCCGGCTTTTCTTTACAATCATTTGGAGTTCCCCGCGTGCAGCCTTTTCAACGTATTGGCCTTCGTTGAAAATTCGGCACAACTCGACAGCATCAACCCGCGTTACAATGTTGTCGGGGCCTTTTGTTTTCATGCCTAACGCTCTTCAAATTCGCTCACGGCTCGTTGAATGGCTCGACGGGAAAATTTCGTTGGCCGATTTCGAGGATTGGTTTGTCCCTGAGACATGGAACATTCATAAGGCAAACGACCAGGAAGCCGATAGGTTAGTTGACGATATTGAATTGAGCCTCTCCGAATATTCAGGCGGGTATTTGACCTTAGCGCAGTTAAAAGCACACCTTCGGAAGTTGGTACCAGCCGCCCCTTTTGCTGCAGAGGAGCAAGTTCGCTTTTTCTTGATCGTCGTGAGTAATGGGAATATATCAAAGCCACAGCGAGTTGACCTTAGTTGGGCTGCTCCTGATTACGAATCTTTCCATCGGGTTACTTCTAGATCTGTCTCAATTGCCGCTCTGTGGGAACGGGTTGATGTCGTACAACAAGTGCAAGTCGGTTAGCAAGCGAGCCGTTTACTGATATATCGAACCAGTTGGTGCCTTCAATCGCCCCGTTTATCACCAGCACAATATACATAGTGTATACATACACACCGGATTGCCCACTTAGAGTGACTGGAATAGTGGATGATTTTACAGTCCCCCTTGGGTCTTTCATGTGAATGGTCGCTGTAAACTCCGCCTGCGAGTCAGATCTAAATATCAGGACGAGGTTGGTTTCTAGACGCGGCACAAACTGCTTGGCTCCTTCTTCTGGAACCATGGCTGAGAATATGTCCACGAGTCTGATTGCGGAGAGAACTCCGTCCGCCTCCGTCAGGAGTCGGTCGCAGAAAAAAGCAGACACATAAATGGGTGACTCGCCTGTCCGTGGATCGCTCATAGAGTTCCTCCGTCTTCAACGGAATTGCACTTCCGGGGAGTTTGGAGCTAGGATGGAGGCGTCTCGAATACCACCTCTGCGGGGTGCCATTGCGAATGGCACCCTCCAACCTCCCTTTAAAACTTCAGAGCGATTGTAGCAGAACGGCGCTATGGTGCGAGCGGAATGAAACCACAACCGCCGCCGAACTTTCCCGGCACGACTGAATGGGAACGGCTGACGCCGTGAGCTAGTCTTCCCGCCGCTGCCTTAGTGGTTTATATTGTCGGGGAGCACGCCGTCGAGACATCTCGCATCTTCCATCGCGGGCAGGATTAGCCTTGATTGCACTGTGAAGCGTCCGTGGGACCAGAGCACGGGGGAGGCGTCGTTTTGGGCGTGGCTGCCTGGGTATTTGTCGAACTTGCCCGATCGTCCGGTATAAACTGTTAGAAGGGGCCGCATGACGAAGTACGAGATCATCTTGTATTGGAGCGCCGAAGATGGCGCGTTCGTTGCCGAGGTGCCCGAGTTGCCTGGCTGCGCGGCCGACGGCCCCACGCGACAGGAAGCGCTGGCTAACGCCGAGATTGTGATCCGGGAGTGGATAGAAACGGCCCGGGGCCTGGGTCGCCCGATACCCGAGCCGCGAGGGCGGCTCTTGCTCGCGTGAGTCAACGCCGCCGGTTGCGGCGGGAATCGGTGATGAAGAAGAAGACGGTCGAAATTCCGAAGTTCACTGACGAGGCAGATTGGTGGGCAAGCCGCCAAGGCCGGGAGTTTGTGAAACAGAATGCCGCGGGACCGGCGAAGAAATCAGTTGCGCCCAAAGGATCGAGCCTTGTTCGCCACCTGTCCGCCACAAAACGACCATCCCTCCCGTGACCGCATCCCCGCACCCAACCAACGCAGCCTCAAACTTCTCTAGCCCCTCTTTACAACGCTGGTATAATTGTAGACGGATGGTTTTGAGCCGCCCGCGCAAGCGGGTTACCGAAGGTCCGAGTCCCTTCCATCGGCGTGTCCCTTCTTGTCCCCTAAATTCCCCTGTATGGAGGTTTTCAACACCCACTCAATGAAAGCCAGTGTGCGTATCAGTAAAGGCGTAGAAAGCCTTTTCGGCACTCGCGATGAAAATATCCGCCTGATCGAATCGGGCTTGTCGGTAAACACGCAACTCGTCGATAACAGTCTCGAAATCGAAGGCGAACCTTCCAACGTCTCCCGCGCGGAAAACATCCTCCAGGATTACAATACTCTGATGCAGGAGGGGTACGTCTTCAATAACGGCGACCTGAACAGCTATCTCCGCGTGGTGGCTTTCGATCCCGAAGTGTCCCTGCGCGCACTGGTCGCGAGCGGAAAACAGCGCAGCTTCGGCAAGAAGATCCTGGCGCCGAAAACCATCAACCAGCGCCGTTATCTCGAAGCCATGGAGCGCAACGACCTGGTTTTTGGTATCGGTCCCGCCGGCACCGGCAAAACCTACCTCGCCGTCGCCATGGCGGTTTCCGCGCTGCTCTCGAAACAGGTGGCGCGCATTATTCTCACGCGCCCCGCCGTGGAAGCCGGCGAACGCCTCGGATTCCTCCCCGGCACTTTGCAGGAAAAAGTCGACCCGTACCTCCGCCCGCTCTACGACGCGCTGTACGAGATGTTGGATAATGATCGCGTGGAGAAGCTGCTGGAACGCAACGTCATCGAGGTGGCGCCGCTTGCCTTCATGCGCGGGCGCACGCTCAGCGACAGTTTTATCATCCTCGACGAGGCGCAGAACACCACCTGCGAACAGATGAAAATGGTGATCACGCGCCAGGGTTTCAACTCCAAGATGGTGGTGAACGGCGACATCACGCAGATCGACCTGCCCGCCGGCCGCCGCAGCGGACTGATCGATGCCGCTGACGTCCTCAAGGGCGTCGAGGGCATCAGCTTCGTGCAGTTCAATGAGCGCGACGTGGTGCGCCACACGCTGGTGCAGCGCATCGTGAAAGCGTACGAGCGGTACAACGAGAGCATCGGCGCGGGGCGGCAGCTCAGCCTGAAGCTTATGGAACCGGAAGCGCCCGCCGCGGAACCGCCCGCCGACAGCGCTCCGCAAGCCTGAGCCGCCGCATGTCATCACCCGAAGGCAGTACGGTCGTTTTTCGCCGCACGCCACCCGATTTTCGCCGCCGCACCGTCGAACAATTTGCCCGCCGTCTCCAGCTTGACGTCGCGAGAGGCCAGCCGTTCGCTTGCCTGATCACCGGCGATGCCGAACTGCGCCGCCTGAATCGCCAATTCCGCGGCATGGATTATCCCACCGACGTGCTTTCCTTCCCCGCCGCCGCGCCTGCCCTGCATTTGGGCGATCTCGCCATCTCGCTGGGGCGCGCGCGGGCCCAGGCGCGCGAATTCGGCCACCGCATCGAGCGCGAAGTCGAAATTCTGATGCTGCACGGCCTCCTGCACCTGCTCGGCTTCGACCACGAGAAGGACCGCGGACAAATGGCCCGCGCCGAAAAACGCTGGCGCACGCGTCTCGGCCTCGCCGCAGGACTGATTGAACGGGTGCGCGCATGATGGCAGTCATCATTCCCGCCACGCTCCTGGCCATCGTGCTGCTGGTGATCGTCACTTCCGTGCAACAGCTCTACCTGGAGAGCATGCGTCTCCGCCCGCGCGACCTGCCCTCGGTTAAATTCTTCAAGGAGACGCTGGAAGACCGCCTCGGAATGAAGATCGAAGCGGGCATGGAGACGTTCTCAGTTACCAAGCACTCGCTGCTGGTGATTGTGGGCGTGCTCTGCATGGCATGGTCCGCCGATGGCATTCCGTGGTCCTGGACGTCGCTCGGGGAGGGTGCGCTCTCCGCGTGGCTCGTCATGATGGGCGCGTCTTATGCCGTGCCGCAATTGCTGTATCGCCGCACCACCGCGCGCTGGATGCTCCGTTTCGTCCCGCTGTTTCGCGCCATGGCGGTGATCGTCAAACCGATCGTCGCGCTGCTCGATTTCTTCCAATCGCTCGTCCAACTCACCGATGATACCGGAAAGCCCGAAGAAGAGCCCACGCCCGCCGAAAACATCGAGGCATTGATCTCCGCCGGCACCGAGGAAGGCCTTATCGAAGAAGACGACCGCAAGCTGATGCAGGGCGTCCTGGAATTCGGCGACAAGATTGCGCGCGAAGTGATGACGCCGCGCCCGAACATTGTTGCCATCGCCGCCGACGCTACGCTCGACGAATTGCGCCAGTTGGTGATCAACGAGCAATACTCGCGCATTCCGGTCTACGAGCACAATATCGACCAGATGATCGGCTTCATACATGTGCGCGACATGTTCGAGCTTGAAGAGGAAGAACGCGCCAATCGCAAGGTGCGCGAGCTCCTTCGGCCGGTGAAATTCGTGCCGGAAACCAAGCCGGTGAACGATCTCATGCGGCAGATGCAGCAGGAGAATACGCACATGGTCATCGTGGTCGACGAATACGGCAACACTGCCGGGCTCGCCACCATGGAAGATCTGCTCGAAGTCATCATCGGAGAGATCCGCGATGAGCATGAGCCCGATAGTGACGTCGTTGAAGACGGTCACGGCGGGTATATCGTCTCCGGCAGCTTCGAATTGGACCGCATCGCCGGCCTGTTCGACACCTTCCATCGCGAGGAAGACATCGAGTCCAGCACCGTCGGCGGCCTGGTCAGTGAGTGGATGGGCCACGTCCCCAAGCCCGGCGAATGGGCCGACCGCGACGGTGTGCGCATCGAAGTGCTGGCCAGCGACGAATTCCGCGTCGAACGCGTGCGCATCAGCAAATCGCAAACGGTAGCCCATGAATAAATTCAAGTCGGGGTTCGTGTCGCTGGTAGGGCGTCCGAACGCCGGGAAATCCACGCTGCTGAACGCCCTGGTAGGGCAAAAGGTGGCCATTGTAGCGGACAAGCCGCAAACCACGCGGACATCGATCCAGGGCGTGCTGACGCTGCCGGAAGCGCAGATCGTCTTCATCGATACACCCGGCATCCACAAGGCCGATTCGCAAATCAACAAGCGCCTCATGGACACGGTGCGCGCATCGCTCGAAGAACGCGACCTGCTGCTGTTCCTGGTGGATGCAATGCGCGCCTTCACGCGCGAGGACCGGCGCGCGCTCGATCTCGTCACCAGGATCGGCGCGCCCGTGGTCCTGGTGCTGACCAAAGTCGACCTGCTGCCCGACAAAAGCAAACTCCTGCCGTTGATCGAGCAGTACAAGGCACTGCACTCTTTCGCCGAATATGTGCCCGTTTCGGCAACCAGGCGCATCGGGCTCGACGACTTGCGCCAGGCGATCCTCGATCGTCTGCCCGAAGGTCCGGCATATTTTCCGCCCGACTACGTTACCGACCAGCCGGAGCGCTTCCTGGCCGCCGAACTGGTGCGCGAAAAGGTATTGCAGGCGACGCGCCAGGAAGTGCCGCACTCCGTCGCGGTAATGGTCGATCGCTGGGAAGAAACGCCGTCCATCACGCGCATCTATGCCACCATTCGCGTGGAGCGGCCGGGGCAGAAAGCGATTGTCATCGGCAGGAAAGGCGCCGTATTGGTCAAAATCGGCACCTTGGCGCGAGTGGAGATGGAGAAACTTTTCGGCGTCAAAATCTATTTGGACCTGCATGTACGGGTGCAGCCGGGCTGGCGCGAAGAAGCCGCCTTCCTCGATGCGCTCGACTGGCGTACAATGGCCGTAAAAGATGATTCTTAAAACTTGTGCTTCCTTGATGGCGCTTATTCTCCTGGTCAGTGCTTGTCTGGCCGCCGATAAGCCGGTTTCCGACGACACCATCTACGACAAGGTGCGCATCGCCCTGGCCAGCGACATCGACGTGAAGGGCGGCAATCTGAAAGTGGATGTGAAAGACGGTGTGGTCACACTCGCAGGGACCGTGGAGAGCCAGGCACAGAAGGACAAGGCCACCCACATCGCCAAAAAGGTGAAAGGCGTCAAGAAAGTAACCAATAATATAGAAGTCAAAATGCGGTAAATGCGCACCCCGCTCCGCATCGGTGTCGCCGCAGCGATCTTCACCCTCCTCGCGCCTGCCCAGGACTTTTCCAAGATCACCATCGAACTCGTCGGGAAGAATTTCGACTTTACCGAGGGCCCGGCGTGGTCGAAAGACGGGTTCCTGATCTTCAGCGACACGGTGAGCGGCAAGCTATGGAAGTTGACGCCGGGCACTGAAGCGACAACCTTTCGGGAACCGTCCAACGGCGCGAGCGGCAATGCTTTCGATAGCCAGGGCCGTTTGTATACCTGCGAAACGCACGCTCGCCGCGTCACGCGCACCAACATGAAGGACGGGCGTATCGACGTGCTCGCCGACCGATGGGAAAGCAAGAAGCTCAACGCTCCCTGCGATCTCGCCGTCAGCAAAAGCGACCACGTGTATTTCACCGACCCGGCTTTCGGCAGCCAGCAGGATCGTCGCGAACTGGATTTCTACGGTGTCTACCACTTACCGCCAAAAGGTCCGTTGAAACTGGTGGCGAAACCCGCCGGCCGGCCGCACGGTGTCGCGATTTCGCCCAACGGCCGCGTGCTCTATGTCACCAACGCCGACGAGCGGAACGTGCGCGCCTACGATATCGATCACAACGGCGACACCACCGGCGAGCGCGTGCTGGTGACGCGAACCGACGGAATTCCCGGCGGCCTGAAAGTGAATGAGAAGGGCGAACTGTACGTGGCCACCACCAAGGGAATCGCGATCTACAGCGCCGATGGCAAGCCCATTCACATGATCGAAATGCACGACCGGTCATCCGACTGTGCGTTCGACCCGCAGGGAACGTGGCTCTACGTTACGGCTCGTGGCTCTCTGTATCGCATTCGCCTGGACGGAAAGGGTGCGAATTGACGCCTGTTGCCACGACAATCAAGTGGGGAATTTGGCCACGGATGCACACGGATAGACACGGCTTTGGGAATGGTTCTATCCGTGTCCATCCGTGTCCATCCGTGGCTAACCATCTTCCCGCCGCACACCAATCCCATGCCTTCTGACGACGACCGCCGCTACCCCAAACGTCCCATGGTCGGCATCGGCGCGCTGATCTTCAATCGCGATCGCATCCTGATGGCGCAGCGCGGCAAGGAACCGCTGAAAGGCTGGTGGTCGCTGCCCGGCGGCGCGCTCGAAATCGGCGAACTGTTGGCCGATGGCATCCGCCGCGAAGTCCGCGAAGAGACCGGGCTCGAAATCCGCCCGCTGGGCGTTCTCGAGATCTTCGAGCGCATCATGCGCGACGCGAGCGGCGCCACCGAGTATCACTACGTGCTCATCGACTACATCTGCCGCATCACCGGCGGCGAACTCCGCGCCGGCGACGATGTCGCCACGGTGGAATGGGTGCGCCGCCGCGATCTGCCCAAATTGCAAATCACCGAAGGCACGCTGGCTGTGATTGAAAAAGGTTTCCGCGAACGGCGAAGATATAGGTGAGGCCGTTCCCCTTTTGAACACCAGCGCCGATGTACTCGAATTCGAAGCCTTGCGGCAGGTCTTAGGCCGCTATCTGGCAAGCGCGCCCGCCCGGCGCGAGCTCGAAAAACTCCAGCCGCATTCCGACCGTGCGCTGCTGGAAGAAGATCTTGCCGAAGCCGCTGAAGCGGCCGAGTATCTGCGGCTCGCCGCCCGCCCGCAGCCCGCGGCGCGCGGCGCGGCCATCCGCGTGGACTTCACCGGCCTGCCCGACACCGAAAGCATCATTGACAAGTTGCGGATTGAAGGCGCGGGGCTGGAGCCCAAGGAAATCTTCGCCGTTTTCGCGCTCCTCGACCGCGCTGCCGACGCGAAATCCGTGCTCACCGCCGCTGCCGAACGCTTCCCGCGCCTCGGCCGCCGCGCGCAGACCATCGGCGATTTCCGCGCGCTGCTGAAAGATCTGGAAGGCAAAATCCTTCCCGATGGCACCGTCGCCGATCATGCCAGCGTGGCTCTCGCCCGCTTGCGCCGCGACATCGAACGGCAGAAGCGCTCGATTCAGGAATCGCTCGAACGATTCCTGCGCTCGCACCGCGACGAAGGCGTCCTCCAGGAGGAATTCGTCACCATCCGCAACGAGCGCTTCGTGGTGCCCATTATCGCCGGGCAGCGCCGCAAGCTGGATGGCGTGATCCACGGCACGAGCGCCAGCGGCGCCACCCTGTTCGTCGAACCGATCGAGACTATCGACCTCAACAACGAACTCGTGCGCCTCACCGAAGAGGAGATGCGCGAAGTCTATCGCATCCTGGTGGAAATCACTGGCCGGCTGCGCGGCTATGGCGATTCCATCCGGCAGACGCTGGCCACCATGGCGCAGCTCGAGCTGATTTTCGCCAAGGCGCGCTTCGCCGCGGAATTCGGCTGCACCATCCCCAAATTCGGCGTCCGCCTGCTACTGCGCGATGCCCGCCATCCGCTGCTCGAAGACGTCATGCGGAAGCGGCACAAGCCAGTAGTGCCCATCAGCCTGGAGCTCAACCAGGAGCGCCGCACACTGCTGATCAGCGGCCCCAACACCGGCGGCAAAACCGTCAGCCTGAAAACCGTCGGCCTGCTAACCCTGATGGCGCAATCGGCCATTCCGGTACCCGCGGCCGAGGCCGAATTCCCGGTGTTCTCGCAAGTGCTGGCCGATATCGGCGATTATCAATCCATTCAGGAAAATCTCAGCACGTTTTCCGCCCACGTCACCAAGATCCGCGAAATGGCGCTCGACGTGACGCCCGATTCGCTGGTTCTGCTCGACGAACTCGGTTCGGCTACCGACCCCGAAGAGGGCGGCGCGCTGGGAGTGGCGATCGTCGAGCATTTCCGCGCGGCGGGAGCGTTTACGCTCGTCTCCACGCACCTGATGGCGCTCAAAATCTACGGCGCCTCCACCGAAGGTGTGGTCAACGGGTCGATGGGGTTCGACGAGGGGACCTTCGAGCCGACTTATCAGTTACAGCTCGGGTTGCCCGGCAAATCGGCCGGGCTCGAAATCGCCACCCGGCTGGGCATGCCGGAAGACATCATGCTCCGCGCCCGCCGCTCCATGAGCGATCGCGAGCGCGACGTCACACGCTTCCTGGCCGAACTGCATCGCCGCATTGAAGAGACGCAGTCGCTGGAGCAGAAACTGCGCGAACAATTGGCCGCCGCCGAACACCACGACAAGGAACTGGCGCGCGAATGGGAAAAGCGCGAGACGGCGAAACTGAAGGAGCTCGAACGCCGCACCGACCAGGCGCTGGCGAAATTCGAGGAGCAGGCGCAGGAAACGCTCGATAAGATCGGGCAGGGGGCAGATAAGCGGAAGGCCGAACAGGAAGCGCAGCGCCGGGTGTCGAAAGCGAAACGCGAACTACGCGAAGATTTTTCCACAACCGTGCTTTCCACGCAGGACGATTCGCGGCAGGATCGCATTCAGCCCCTCCGCATCGAAGAAGGTGTGCGCGTGCGCCTGCGCGACGTGCGCGAGCCGGCCACCGTACGGCGGAAGCTTTCGAATGGCCGCATCGAAGTCGAGGCCGGATACATGAAGATGCAGGTCTCAGAGGACGATGTCATCGAGGTGCTGCCCGAGGCGGGAGCGGGTGCCAGCAAACTGCCGCCCAACGTCAGCTACAAACCCGCTCCGGAGCTCGCGCCCGTGCACCAGGAGATCAACGTCATCGGCCAGCACGTCGAGGAAGCGCGCGATGCGGTGGATGAATTTCTCGATCGCGCCGTAATGGCGACGGCCAGCCGCGTGCGCATCGTGCACGGCCACGGCATGGGAGTGCTCAAGCGAACCATTGCCGAGCTGCTGGCGCACCATCCGCACGTGGCTAAGTTCTACCCGGCTCCGCAGCAGGAAGGCGGCGCCGGGGCGACCATAGTCGAGTTACGGGAATAGCCACTACCGCCATCACCACGAGCGGAGCCAACACAATCGCCGCCGGCGGATAAGGCACGTGCTCCAGCCGGACTCCCAGAAACGCCAGCGGACTGAGCAGGATCAAACCCACCACCCGGTGCGCCCGCGATGCCTTATCGCGCATCAGCAGAAGCCCCACCGGCACCACCAGTATCGCGTCGGCAATAAATGCGTGATAGCTGAGGAGCAACCCGCTCAGAAGCGCCGCCGCCAGCGCGATGGTGAATTTCGCTCGCCACATCACCAGTGTGGCCGCCGCGAGGACCAACGCGGCCATCGCCGCCATCAATCCCGGACCGTGCGGATGGTCCGAAAGCAAGCCGTTGAGGTTGGGCATCAGGCTGAAACTCGGCGTGCTGGTGGGAAGGCGCAGCATGCGCAGGTAATCGATCGGCCAGCGCCAGCCTTGTACCGCGAACGAGGCGGCCAAGAGGACCGCGCCACCGGTCGCCGCGCCGGCGCCGAATCGCCACAAACGGCGCGTAAGGATCAGCAGCGGAAGCGTCAGAAGGAGGTGGAACTTGATCGAGCATAGCGCCAGCACGCATCCCGCGGCGAAGTGGCGTCCGCGGAAGAACAGCCCCATCGAGATCGCCAGCGCGGCCAGCACGAGCGTCACGTCCTGCCCCATGACGAAGCAGTTCGCCAGCGGCAGACTCCAGCAGCAGGCGATGAGTTTCACCCACCTAGCCTCGCCGGGCCAGAACGCCAGGAACACCAGGAACGCCGCGAACGAGACCGCCTGCCACACCCAGTACGCATTCCGGTAGGGGAGCCACCGGAGCGGCGAGACCAGCGCGGCATAATACGGAAACCGCTGGTACATCATGAATTGCGGGCTGTCGCCGAGGGGGAATTGGGTTCGTTTCACCGTCGCCACGTCGTACAGGCCGGGCGAGCCCGCGAGCTCGGCGCCGGTATACGTGCAGGCAAAGTCGTTATTGGCGCGGGCGAAGAAGTAGGGAAAGAACGGCTCCCACAAGTAGACGTTCAGCGCCAACCCGCCGAGGCAGGCGAGCGCGATCAGGATTCGGCGGCGCCACACGCCTCCAGTATTCCAGGAAGCTTGAGTGTCATCGAGTCATCAATGGATATCAATCCGGAATTACATAATTCTTACAATGAGTTAACGGTACTGCTGATATTGTTGAATCAACGCCCAGAGGATTCTGTGAACAAAGAACCTGTCGTCCTTCTCGACCGGACCGGCTTGAACTGGCCCACCACCGTTATTCTCGTTCTCTTGCATATCGGCGCCCTGGCGGCGTTTTTTTTCTTTAGTTGGAAGGCTGTCGCCATTGCCGCTTTTCTGTATTGGGTGGCCACCGGACTGGGAATCAGCATGGGCTACCATCGCCTCCACACCCACCGCTCGTACAAGGTGCCGCGCTGGATGGAGTACTTTTTCGCGGTCTGCGGAACGCTGACCCTCGAAGGTGGCCCGATTTTCTGGACTGCGATCCATCGCATTCACCATCAGCGGTCGGACCAGGCGGGCGATCCGCACTCCCCGCGCGAAGGCGCCTGGTGGGCCCACGTGGGCTGGATTCTGGTGGGCGAGACCAAGCATAACAACACCAAGCTGCTGTCGAAATATGCGCCCGATCTGGCCAAGGATCCGTTCTACATCTGGCTCACTAACTATCACTGGCTGCCGAACGTGGTGCTGGGGGTGATCCTGTTCCTTGCCGGCGGGCTGCCGTTGCTGCTTTGGGCGGGCTTCTTCCGCGTGGTGTTCGGACTGCACGCTACCTGGCTGGTGAATTCGGCCACCCACATGTGGGGCGGACGCCGTTTCGCTACTCGGGACGATTCGCGCAATAACTGGTGGGTGGCGCTGATCTCGTTCGGCGAGGGTTGGCACAACAATCACCACGCGCACCCCACCTCGGCGCGTCACGGCCTCGCCTGGTATGAGTTCGATCCTTCGTGGCTGCAGATTAAGCTGTTGAAACGGCTGGGCTTGGCGAAATCCATCCAGGTGGCCAGCGTGAAAACCACGCTGATCGAGAGCGAAGCGGCCTAGTCATTACTTTTGCGCTTCGCTAGGGCACGCGTTGCGGATAGTCGCTCTCGATCCGCCGATACAACTCCCGCGATTCGTCCATTCGCCCGCGATAGTTGCCCAGCATTTCCGCTACGGCCGATAATCCGTCGAAATCGGCATCCCGTTCCGCCCGGATGCGCAGATCGGCAGGCGGGGGAACTCCCAGAATGCGAATGTTGGTTTGCCCGGCTTCCAGGTACCGCCTGAGCTCCCCATCCACCTCCGCGATCGGCTTGCCATACACCTGGCGAAAAGCCTCGACCGTATCGGAGGTCTGGAGGGCGGTCAAGACGGCGGGAAATTTGGCTTCGTATCGCGGATCGAGCACCAGCATGTGCGCCAGAAGCCAACTTTCCGCGTAGGCCGAGTCCACCAGGTCCGCGCGGTTGAAAATCGGTGAATCGGCGTCCGCCGAGATCAGGCGATCCAGTTCGATCCAGGCATCCCGGCGCAGAGAAAGCACCCTGCCGGGAATAAATCGGCCGAGTTCCGTCCGTTGGCCGGACCGGCTTTCCTGGAGGTTGGAATAGAGCTCCGCCAGACCCTCGTTCAGCCACGGCGGCAGCCGTAACCCGCTCTGCGCCATCACGAAATGCAGGTATTCGTGGGCCGCGGCGCGACTCCCCGCCCGGGAACCGTCCAGCACCACGAAATCGCGCCGCGTGCCGGGGAGAAAGAACCCAGTCGAGCGGCTGATGGGCGCGTGGGCCTGGAATTCGTCGCGCGACCCGAAGGCGATGACACAGAGCGGTTTCTCCCGCTCATCGCGCACTTCGCTGCGAGGTTCGCCGCGCCATCCCAGAATCGGCTGGAGGATAGCCCGAAGCCGCTCCAGGCGGTAGATGAGGCTTCGGCCGGTGTCTTCGTCCGCGGTGGTATAAAGTTCGAAATTGGCAGTGGCGAATTTCAGCCAGGGCGTGCGAACGTGCGGCAATTCAGCCGCACCAAACGCGGCGGGAAAACAGCAAACCAGGGCCGCTACCGCGAGATGTTTCGGCACAACAGCTTATCGGCCGAAACGCGTGGAAACTTCAGCCGCCGGCGATTGCGCCCACCAGCAGCAGCGGTTCAGTCCCGTTCGCCACAAGGTCAGGGAGCGGGGTATCCATCATTTCGTGCGACCAATCCTCTTCGCACGCGAAAAAGCGCACGAATGGCCGACGCGCGCGCGTCACGTGATCGCGAATCGTCCCCCGCAGCATGGGGTACTGCGTCTCCATGGCGTCGAGGACCGAAGCGATAGTCGCCCGGCCCTCCACTTCCACAGTCACTTCGCCGTTCACTTTCGCCAGCGTCCGCAAATGCGCCGGCAGCACCACGCGAATCATGCGATTGTCTGCACTTCCACCGACAAGACCGCCGGCAAATCGCGAACGATCGCGTTCCAACTGTCACCGCCGTCCGCCGATGCATATACCTGCCCGCCGGTAGTGCCGAAATAAATGCCGCAGGAATCGAGCGAATCGACAGCCATGGCGTCGCGCAGCACGTTCACGTAGCAATCGCGCTGCGGGAGCCCCTTGTCCAGCGGCTCCCACTCCCCGCCGCCGGTACGGCTGCGAAAGACGCGCAGCTTGCCTTCGGGCGGATAGTGCTCGGAGTCGCTCTTGATCGGCACCACGAAGATGGTCTCGGGCTCATGCGCGTGAACATCGATGACGAACCCGAAATCGGTCGGCAGGTTGCCGCTCACTTCGCGCCAGGAATCGCCGGCGTTGTCGCTGCGCATCACGTCCCAGTGCTTTTGCATGAACAGCACGCCGGGCCGCGCACGATGCATGGCCACATGATGCACACAATGACCCACTTCGGCGTTCGGATTGGGCATGAAACTCGACACCAGCCCCTGATTGATGGGCCGCCAGGTAGCGCCGCCATCGTCGGTGCGAAATGCACCCGCCGCCGAGATCGCGATGAAGATGCGCTGCGGATCACTGGGGTCGAGAATGATGGTGTGCAGGCACATGCCGCCGGCGCCGGGCTGCCAGTGCGGGCCCGAGCCGTGGCCGCGCAGTCCGGGGAGTTCGTGCCACGATTTGCCGCCATCGGTGGTGCGGAAGATGGCGGCGTCTTCCACGCCTGCATAAACGGTATCGGGGTCGGTAAGCGATGGCTCCAGGTGCCACACCCGCTTGAATTCCCACGGGTGTGGCGTGCCGTCGTACCACTGATGCGAGCCGGGCGTGCCATCGTAGACGAACTTGTTGTCCACGGGGTCCCACGTTTTCCCGCCATCGTTCGAACGCTGGATCAACTGTCCGAACCAACCGCTGGACTGCGCGGCGTAGACGCGATTCGGGTCGGCGGGCGAAGCCTTCATATGGTAGATCTCCCAGCCTCCGAAGAACGGGCCGCTAACCTCCCAAGTCTGGCGTTTGCCGTCGGCGCTCAGGATGAACGCGCCTTTTTTCGTGCCTACTAAAACTCGCACCTGGCTCACTGTTGGGGCGCCTCGCAGTTGATCATCCACGGAATTCCGAAGCGGTCCACCAGCATACCGAATTTGGCTGCCCAGAAGGTTTGCTGAAGCGGCATCTGGACGCTGCCGCCTTCCGCCAGGCCGTTGAAAATGCGCTCCGCTTCATTGGGGTCTTTGAGACCGATGCTCATACAGAAGCGTTTTGCCGGCCCGTCCCCTCCGCGTCCGGGAGGATTATCGGCGCCCATGATCTCGTTCTGATCTATCACGAGCCGGATATGCATAATCTTCTGGGCCCAATCCGGCGGCATCTGGCCGGCGACCGGCGTGCCTTCAAACCGGAAGAGTCCTTCGATTTTGCCGCCGAGAACCTGCTGATATAGCTGGAATGCCTCCTCGCACTTTCCTTCAAAACTCAAATAAGCGTTAATCTGCATGTCTATGCTCCTTTACTAGAGAATTCCATGTTTTCGACATTTCCTTTTAAATTTGCCAGACCTTCCTCAAAACTCTTGCCTAACATTTTGTCCATGCTGACGAAGATCGACATCACCTTGAGCATGTATGGCCGGCTGCCGCGCATGGTCCAGGTAACTTCGGCGGCCTCGGCATGAGTGTTCCTCAGCGTGAACTCGGCGGTATTCTGTGCTTTGAAAGGCTTCAGGAAATCCAACTTGATGCGGACGAGCGAGGGCGCCGACGCCTCCATGATCTCCATTCGCCCCTCGCCCGCCTGGCTGTTTCCGGCCCATTGGTAGATCGCCCCCTTGCCGCTGGCGGCGCCGGAGTAAGTCTTGGTCATCGCTGGGTCGAGCTTTTCCCACGGCGACCACCGCGCCCAGTTATGAAAATCCGCAATGAGCGGGAAGATCCGGTCCGCGGGCGCCTGGATGTGCCCGGTGCGTTTCACTTCGAACGTGTCCGGGCGGGTAGCGGCGTACGCCAGCAGGCCGGCCACGAGGACGCCGATTACGATTGCGACGGTGCCAAGCATTGGTCCCTCCCGTTTGTTTGTAGCGCGCTCCAACGTTTCCATGCCACGAAGCCATCCAATAACCCCACCACGATCGGCATCGCGGGACCGCCAGCGTCCGGGTGGGCGAACATCAGCGCCGTGGCGCCGATCATTATAATCAGTAGGCCTGTTGCCGCCAAGGGTGTCAGTTCCACCTGAATGCGCAGAAGGCCCGGCAGAATGAGACCTGCTGCGCCCAGCACCTCCATCGCACCAATGAAACGCAGGAACGCGCCGGGCATCGGCATCTGCTGAGTCATCTGCGCCACGGGCAGGATCAGCTTCATGCTGCCGGCGAACAAATACAACAACGCTAGCAGGCACTGAATGATCCACAGGGTACGGTTCATTGCTTTGCTCATGACTTCACCCCCGCTACCGGAATATTCGGAACCTCGAGCACCGGCCGGATTTCCACCGTACCCTTCCGCGCCCCGGGAATTCGTCCGGCGATGTCGATGGCTTCGTCCAGGTTTTTGGCGTTTACCAGATAGTAACCGCCGAGATATTCGCGCGTTTCGGCGTATGGGCCGTCGGTGACCAGGCGCTTGCCGTCGCGCACCCGAACGCTGGTCGCGGTGGCGACAGGCTGCAAGGGCGCGGTAGCCAGAAACTGGCCCTTGGCGTTCAGATCGTGCGCCAGTTGCGTCGATTCGTGGTAGCAGTCGCGCCGCTCGTCGTCCGTCATGACATTCTCCGCCATGTAGATCAAGAGCATGTATTTCATTCTCATCCCCTCCAGAAGTGAGTCGAACGGCAGAGCGCCGGATCGACACCCCGATCAAGAGAATTCTACAATTTTTGTATGGGGCAAAGTGCGGCCGCCGCGGTGGAGGAGCTTTACCGGTCGGATTGGGGCCGGATCGTGGCTGCTTTAATACGCCTGGTGGGCGATTTCGACCTGGCGGAAGAATCGGCGCAGGAAGCTTTTGCAGCCGCCGTGGAACAGTGGGGTCGGGAGGGAATTCCGGAATATCCGCGCGCCTGGGTGATCCAGACCGCCCGCCACAAAGCCATCGACCGCATTCGCCACCGGGCGCGATCGCAAGAGAAGCTGGAACAGCATGCCGCCGAGGGGTTCATCGAGACTATCCAGGAGCCGGATTTCGACACTCGTGAGATTCCGGACGATCGGTTGCGGCTGATTTTTACCTGCTGCCATCCGGCGCTGGCGCTGGAAGCGCAGGTGGCGTTGACGCTGCGCACGCTGTGCGGCTTGGAAACCGGCGAAATCGCGCGCGCGTTTCTAGTGCCGGAGACCACCATGGCGCAAAGACTGGTGCGCGCCAAACGGAAGATCAGCGCGGCGGGGATTCCCTACCAGGTGCCGGAGACCAGCGAAATGGCGGAGCGCCTGGACGCGGTGCTGGCGGTGATCTACCTGGTTTTCAACGAAGGCTACGCGGCCACTGCCGGAACCCTGGTGCGCGCCGATTTGTGCGCCGAGGCAATCCGGCTGGCGCGGCTGGTGCGCGCGCTCACCTGGCCCAATCCATCGCCGGAAGTTACCGGATTGCTGGCGCTGATGCTCCTGCAGGACGCGCGGCGCGCGGCGCGCCTGGATTCCTCGGACCGGGTGGTGGTGCTCGAGGAGCAGGACCGGAGTTTGTGGAATCGCCCGCAGATTGCCGAGGCGCTGCCCATGGTGGAGCAGGCCCTCCGCGGCGGATCGGGACCATACGCATTGCAGGCGGCGATTGCCGCGCTGCACTGCCAGGCCGCGCGGGCCGACGAGACGGATTGGCCGCAGATTCTGGGGCTGTACGATCTGCTGGAGCGGTCGTACCCGTCGGCCGTGGTTTCGCTGAATCGCGCCGTGGCGGTCGCCATGATGCAGGGTCCGCGGGCGGGCCTCGCAATCATTGATTCCCTGGCGGACGATTTGGACGGCTATCATCTGTTTCACGCCGCTCGCGCCGATCTGCTGCGGCGGTCGGGCTCGTTTGCCGAAGCGGCAGAAAGCTACCGGAAGGCGCTGGCGTTGGCGACGAACGAAAGCGAGCGGCAGTATCTGGAGCGGCGGTTAAGCGAAGTGGGAGCGGAAGCGCGTTACAGCCCCGCGCCGTAGACCGGGATGGCCGCGCCGGTGATCTCCGCCGCCGCGTCTGACGCCAGGAACAGAGCCAAGGCCGCAATCTTTTCGGGCGAGACCCACTTGGAGCGATCCGCCTTGGGATCGGCGCGGCGATTGGCGTCGGTATCGATGGTGCCGGGCAGGATCACGTTGGCGGTGATTCCCAGCTTGCGATTCTCGAGCGCGGCCGTCTTCACGAGCGATACCAGCGCTGCTTTAGTCGCGCTATAGGCCGAAATATTGGCCGAGGGCTCGACGCCGGCGCGGCTGCCGATGGCCATAATCCGGCCGCGCTCCTGTTTGCGCATGACCGGGAGGATGGCGCGCAGGATGTTAATCGCCGTGCGGAGGTTCAGGTCGAGCATGGAATCCCACGTGGCGTCGTCGGTCTCGTGAATGGGCGCGCCCCCGGCAAATCCGCCGGTAGTGTGGACCAGGGCGTCGATCTTTCCAAATTTATCGAGAGCGTCGGCCACCAGATGGGCGGCATCGTGGGAGCCTGTGAGGTCGGCGGGGATGGCTTCGAATTTCGGATGGAGGAAGGCCTTCGCATCGATCCGCCGGCTGGTTCCCACCACCGTTGCGCCGGCTTCCAGAAAGGCCGCGACGACGGAGGCGCCCAGCCCGCCGTTCGCGCCGGTAATCAGGACGACTTGGTTTTCCATGTGTGTTCCATTATAGGACTGTGTGTCCGGCCCGACTTGATCGCGAGGAAAGCTCTCGTTGATGAGCCCGGAAATATCCGGTAACGCCAAGGCCAAAGGGCGGGCGTCCTTGACTCAATGAAGCGATTTGACGTATAGTCATCCAGGTACCGGAGGGGTGATGCGCAAACTGGTGACTCTTCCAGCGATCCTGCTGGCTGGGTCAATCGGATGGGCCTGTGGCGACAAGCTGATGCTAGTCATGGGTGCGCGTCATCTGGTCTTCAAGAATCGTCCCGCCGTCATCCTCGCTTTTACTGGCAATTCTCGCAGTGCGGGGTTAATTCGTTCCCTTTCCTCCCAGCCTGCCTTGAAAAAGGCGGGACACCGGTTCCAACTGGTGGAGGATTTTGCCGGCCTCGACAGCGCGCTGAAAGCCGGCAAATACGATCTGGTGATGGCCGACCTCGCCAACGCTACCGATCTCAGTCAACACGTGTCCGCGGATGCTTCAAAGGCGGTCGTTCTGCCGGTGGCATACCAGGCATCCAAGGAAGAGCAGTCATTGGCGCGGAAGAGATACCACTGCCTCTTGAAAGCGCCCGACAGCACCGACAATTACCTGGATGACATCGACTTGGCGATGGAGTGGAAGCTCAAAGGGACCAACCGGTAGCCGCGAATCCAGCGGCCAAGAACACCATGCGCACCGCCATGCTCCTGACCCTCTTTGGCGCGTTGCAGACATCGCTCGTCGCCCAGGCGTGGCTACCGTCGCAAGGCGATGGAACGATCTCAATTCTGTATCAAAACAGCATCGATCGCTTGCACGTCTTCAGCAATGGCCTCACCAAAGATCGCGGCCATGTCTATTTCAACGCCGTGGTGCTTAGCAGCGATTTCGCGCTGACCGACCGGATCGCCGTGAGCTTCTCCCTACCCTACCTGGACGGCAAGTACGCCGGCGCCTATCCGCACGAACTGGTGCGCGGAGATGCGGCGACCATCGTGCCTGTGGACAACGGCAATTACCATGGCGGATTCCAGGATTTCCAATTCACGCTACGCTACGCCCTCACGCCCCGGCACTCTTGGCAGATTACGCCTTTCTCGCAGGTCATCGTGCCGAGCCATGCCTATCCGAGCTTCGGGCACGCCGCCATCGGATTGGATGAGCACGAGTATCGCGCGGGAGTAAATGTTGGACGCCGGCTCGACCCCATTTTGCCGCGAGCCTTCGTACAGGGACAATATGCCTTTGGAGTTTCACCGGAGGTCGCGGCCAATATCGCGCCGAAACGAAGCTACGGCGAACTGCAGTTCGGCTATCTTCTCAACCGCCGCTTTACGGTTCAGGCGTCGAGCGTCTTGCTCTATTCGCACAACGGCATCGACCTCGACTATAACCTGTTTCCCAACAATCTTACCGACGAACAATACCTGAATCACGACCGCATCTCCCGCGCCCAGTTGCTCGACGTCGCGGGCTCCATCGCCTATCAGGCGAACGCTTCCACCAATGTGTACTTCTCAATGGGACACTCCGTTTGGGGCAGGAACGGCCACTTGCGCTACCTGGTGACGACGGTCGGATTTACTAAGGTATTTTCCACCCGCAAGTCGTGCGATGGCGATGCCGCTGCTCTCACGGACGCCAGGAAAGCTACCGTGTGCACCTGCTCGAAGCGCTGACAGCAAGCGCTCAGCGGTCAGCCGTCAGCGATCAGCCAAAGCCGGTGTGAGCTGAACGCTGATTGCTGATAGCTCGGAAGCTAAACCAGACCCACGCGCCGCATCAGCTCCTGAAATCCCGCTTCGCCGCGGACTTTATCGAAGCGTGGATCGGTCTTCAGCCACGTCATCACGGAAGAGTGTTGCTGCCGGGCTTTCTCGAGCCAGTTGAGGCCCTGCACACGATCATCCACCGCGATGTACACCAAAGCGATCATGCCGGGCGACACCGGCTGGCTCTCGGCCAGCATCAACAGGCGGTTCAGAATCTGCCGGGCCTCGCCGGTCTCGCCTCGCATCGCGTCGATCACAGCCAGGTCGGGCGATAGCCGCGGGTCGATGCCATCCGTGTCCAGGCTGCTCTGAATGGCCGCGATGCCCTGGTCCACGGCGCCGTTGTACACGTATGCCCAACCCAGCAACAGTTGCAGGGACGAATCGTCGGGGTGCAACTCCAGCCCTTTCCGGTACTGCACGATCGCCTCCGGGTAGCGCCGCGCGCTGGCGTAAGCATTGCCCAACATCTGGTTGGTAATCATGGAAAGCGGATCCACGTCGATAGCCACTTTGGCTTCGGCAATGCTCTCGTTGCCGCGTCCCAGATGGCGCAGCATGTTGCTGTACAGTACGTGCGACGTGGAGTACCCGGTATTCAGCGCGATAGCTTTCCGCACCTCAGACTCCGTGCCTTTCCAGTCCCATTCGTGATACCGGACCAGGGCCATTGCCTGGTGGGCCTCGGCCAGACCGTCGTCCAGTGCGATGGCCTTTGTGGCGGCCTCCCGCGCCTGTGAGATCGCCTCTTCCCACCGGCGCGCATCGGAGAAGATGAGCCCGCCCCAGCACACGGCGATGCCCGCATACGCGGCGGCATAGTCCGGGTCCAGCCGGATGGCTTCTGCGTAGGACTCGATGGCCTTGGTCAGCGATTCATCGGTGAACTGATCCCAAAAATATCGGCCCCGCAGATAAGCCACCAGCGCCGCCGGCACGATCTTCCGATTGTGCGCCAGCCGCTGCGCTTCCTCCACGGTCACTCGCGCCTGAACCTCGTCGGCGATGGCACGCGCCACGTCGCTCTGCAACGCCAGCACGTCGGTGAGTTCTCCCTCATAAGCTCGGGCCCACATCTCCTGATCGGTCTCGGGATCGATCAGTTGGGCCGTGATGCGCACACGGTTGCCGGACGATTGCACGGTTCCCACGACGATCGCTTCCACGCCCAACCGGCGGGCGATTTCCCGCAGCGGCTGTTTGGTGCCTTTGAATTGGGTCACCGACGGCCGGGCGATCACGCGCAGCGCGCCGATCTGGCCCAGATCGGTGATCAGCAGGTCCGTGATGCCGTCGGTAAAGGCGTCCTGCTCGCTCCCAGCCGAGAGGCTCGTCAACGGCAAGACCGCGAGCCTGTTGAACCGCGGACGCGATGCCCCGGGCAACCGGTTCCGCCACTTCCAGGCCGCTGCCAGCGCCGCCGCGGCACATGCTCCGCCCGCGATCAGCACGCGGCGCCGCGAGGGGCGAGCCGGTTTGCCGGATTCACCCACGGTAAGGGGCCGACCCTCGCGCGCGGCTTCGAGTTCTGCGGCAACCTCCTCCGCCGATTGAAAACGCCGTTCCAGGTCTTTTTTGAGACACCGCCCGACCAGGGCGTTAAGCGCCGGTTGCCGCAGTTCCGCCGGTTCGTTATGGAGGATGGCGAACATCGTCTCCATCGTCGAAGCGCCCTGGAAAGCCCGGCTGCCCGCCAGCATCTCATGCAGAATCGCGCCCAGCGAAAATATGTCCGAACGGCGATCGAGCGGCTGCGCCCGAACCTGCTCCGGCGACATATACCCGGCCGTGCCCATGACTCTGCCCGGATCGGTCACGGCTCCGCCGGCATCGGACGGCCGCGCAGGTCCCGCAAACTTGGCAAGGCCGAAATCCAGGATTTTGATTCGACCCTGGGTGGTGAGCCAGAGATTCTCCGGCTTGAGGTCGCAATGTACGATGTCTTTCTGATGGGCCGCGGCCAGACCTTGAGATATCTGAATTCCGTAGTCGAGCGCCTGCCGCTCCGTCAAGCCCTCGCCGAGGCACTGCCGAAGCGTCCTGCCTTCCAAATATTCCATGGCGATAAACGGCCGGCCTTCGATCTCGCCGACGTCGTACACCGTGCAGATATTGGGATGATTGAGCGCGGAGGCGGCGCGCGCCTCGCGCGCGAACCGCTCGACGGCCGCGGATTCCGTGGAGAAGACGCCGGCCAGAAACTTCAGCGCCACCGCGCGCCCCAGCCTGGTGTCGACGGCGCGATACACGTCCCCCATTCCGCCCGTGCCAATCAAGACCTCAATGCGATACGGGCCGGCCATGCGGCCTTCGACGATAGCGGCCGACGCGGAGCTTGCCAAAGCCCGCGCCGCCGACTCCAGGGCGGGAGTTTCCAGAAACATTTCGGCCCGCTTCTCCTGGGCGAGCATGGATTCCACTTCGCGGCGGAGTTCGCCATCGTCCCCGCAGGCTGTTTGCAGATAAGCCGCGCGCCGGTCCGGCGACAGATCGAGAGCTGCCAGAACGATCTCTTCGATCCGGCTGCGAGGCGCCGTGGAGTTGCCGTCCCCTGCCACACGCGCAGTATACCCGCACCGGGCCCCTATCACAAATTAATTTTTACGATCCTGGACGTGCCTGCGGTTGACCGTCCGCATCCTTTGCGCTCATCTCGCGCAACAGCCACAGCTTGGCCAGCTTCCAATCGCGCAGCACCGATTCCGGCGAAATCCGCAACTCGGCGGCGATCTCTTCGGTAGTCAGTCCGCCGAAGAATTTCATCTCCACCACGCGGCATTTGCGGGCGTCCGCCAGTGCCAGGGCCTCCAGCGCCTCATCGAGAGCCAGCAGCATGGCATCGTGCTGCGGGCCGATGTTGGCGCACTCGTCCAGCGATAGCCGCTGCGGATTCGCGCCTCGCTTCACGCGCTCCCGCGAACGCGCGAAGTCCACCAGGACGCGCCGCATGGCCTGCGCCGAAATCGCGAAGAAATGGACCCGGTTCTTCCAGTGGAGACCGTGAAAATCGGCGAGCCGCAGGAAGGCCTCGTGCACCAGCGCGGTGGTTTGCAGGGTGTGGTCCCGCCGCTCGCGGGCCATATAGCGACGGGCGAGCCGATGCAGCTCGTCATACACCATGGATGCCAACCGGTCGAAGGCCGCCGCATCTCCGCGGCTCCAGGCCAGCAGCAATTCGGTTACTTCCTCCGGCGAATTCGGCCCCCTCGGTTCCGCCATGACGATTGAGGTTCAGTATACGAAAAAATTCCTGCGGCGATTACAGTTTTCGCGCGCGGCTGACGCTATACCCATTTGTACAGCCGATGTGAGAAATCGCAAAATCAAAAGTCTACAAGGAGGAGTCTTGAAAATACAACGCATACTAACATTTTTCTGCCTCACCGCCATCATGGCGACGGGCGCAGTGTGGGCTCAGGATTCGAGGACCGTGCATTTCAAGGGCACGATTGGCGACTTTACGCCGGCGAACCTGTCCGGCGGTCCCTGGGAAATACGCGGCGTCTGGACCATTGACGTGGACCGGACCGGCGCGGGCAGCTTTACAGCGGACCTGACTATGGAGACCTCCGATTACGGCATCTCCAGCGCCACGGCGGTGGATCCGAACAATCCTTCCACACGCAGCCCTCACACCCACCACATCACGATGACGAACGCGACCGTCAGCTACGAGGCCAGCGTCTGCCCGGCGAACAGCCCCGCGACGGGAGCCGTAGCTGTCGTACTCACCGGAGCGGTCACTACTGCCGGCAACGGCAGCCCCGCGCCCTTCGAGGCCAAGGGCTCCTCTTCGCTGCAGGTGTGCGTCACAGGAGGAACTTCGGTGTCGTTTTCAAACTTGACTATCGTCTACACGGGACCGGCAACCGGCCACTTCGGATCGCAGCCCATACACGGGGTTGTGAGCAACGTGTCGACCAAGTGAGCCTTCGCGGCGGGGCGGAGCGGCTGCTCCGCCGTGCTATCTCCACACCGCGAGCCATTTCGGCAGCGCGGCGATCAGGTCCTGCATCACTCGCACGGTGTTTTCCTGGAACAGCGGCAGATTCCCCTGCGCTTCCGCTTTCCCGGCACTCACCAGGTCGGAGACGCCGCGCAGAATGAGCAGCGGCACGCCATTTTTGTGAGCCACCCACGCGATCGCGCCCGATTCCCAGTCGGCCACCACAGGGTGATAGCGCGCGTCTATTTCGCGGAGTCCGGCAGCGGTCAAATCGCGGTCGGCCGAGTACATGATAACCCTCACTGCCGGGACGGGGAAGCGCGCGGGCAGTGGAAGGGTGGTCGAATACGCGTCGATGGCTTCTTGCGAATCGCCCATGGCCTCCGCGATGTCGTAGATCACAACTCGTTCCACCACCGCAATGTCGAAGCGCTGGATCCGGCCCTCGATCCCGCCGCAGGTTCCGAGATTGATCATCCGCGCCGGCCGGAAACGATCGATGACATACTGGGTCGAGCCGGCGGCCGCCACTTTACCCCAGCCGCCGTGAAAGAACAGGACGCGTTCCGCCCCAACGTTGGCAAAGAAGTACTCGCCGTAAGGAGAGGTCTGCGCCGGCGCCGAGGCGAAGAGGGGCTTTACTGCGCGCCATTCGGCATTGGCGGAAACCAGGACCGCGACACGCAGGTCCTGGGCGACGCCCGTGTACGCGACCGCCGCAAGCAGAAACGCGGCGCGCGCGAACGAGTGTCTATAACTTGAATTCGGCGTGGACGACGTCGTCATCGAGCGAATGCTTCAGCGAAAATCCCAGCTTGTCCAAAATGCGCATCACGCCGCGGTTGTCGGGCAGAATGTCGGCCACCACGCGCGAGAGCTTATCGTCGGCCGCGACCACCAGCAGGCGCGAAAGGAGTTCCTTGCCCAATCCGCGTCCCTGCCAGTTGTCGCTGATCAGAACGGCGATCTCGGCCTCCCCTGTGCCGTGGATCTTCATCAGCCGGCCCACGCCCAGGATCTCGCTTTCACCCGTTTCGGGATTCCGCCGCACGGCCACCAGCGCCATTTCGCGGTCGTAATCGATGAAGCAAATGCGCGTCAGCCGCTCGTGCGTGGTGCGCTGCTCCAGGTTCATGATGTGGAAGTACCGCAGGTACACGCTGCGCTCGGAGAGCGTTTCGTGGAAGTGGACCATCAGCGGCTCGTCTTCCGGACGGATGGGCCGCACGGTCACCTGCCCGCCATCTTTCATGGTCCAGGGCGCGACGTACCGCGAGGGATAGGCCCGAACCGCGGTTTGCGGAATCTGGTCGCGAGTCACTTCCGGCCCGTGCACCACCACCCGCGCGTCGAGAGCAATCAGGCCGTCGGGAGAAGCCAGCAGCGGGTTGATATCGATTTCCTTGATCCAACGCTGCTCCGCCACCAGCGAGCCGAAGCGCACCATCAGGATTTCGAGAGCCGCAAGATCCACCGGCTTGCGGCCGCGGACTCCTTTCGGCGCCTGGTAGATCTTGGTCTGCTCCATCATGCGGCGCGCCAGCGTGGTGTTCAACGGCGGGAGGGCCAGGGAGCGGTCTTTGAAAACCTCCACCAACTGGCCGCCGGTGCCGAAGAGCAAGACCGGCCCGAATTGCGGATCGAGACTCGATCCCACGATCAGCTCGTAGGCATCCTTCAGCTTGATCATGGGCTGCACGGTGACGCCCTGGAAGTGTTCGGCGCCCACCTTCGCGGCCACCGAAGTCTGAATCGCTTCGAACGCGCGCTTCACGGCCTCGGCATCGCCGAGATTCAACTGTACGCCGCCGACATCGGTCTTATGCGTGATGGTTTCCGAGTACAGCTTCAGCACCACGGGATAGCCGATTTCGTTCGCGGCTGCGACCGCGGAATCCGCATCGCCGGCAACGATCGTCTTCGCCGTTGGAATGCCGTAGGCGGCCAGCACCTGCTTGGATTCGAACTCGGTAAGCACGGTCCGCCCGTCCCCGCGAGACTTCTGAACGATATGCTGCACTAACTCGCGATTCGGGCTCCAATCGGCCGATTCCTCGGCGATGGAAGGCGTTTCGTACAGCGACTTCAAATTGTAGCTGTACTGCCACATGTAATTGAAGGCGCGGGCGGCGGTATCGGGATAGGGAAAGGTGGGAATGTTGGCGCGGTTGAGGATGGCTTCGCCCGCTGCCACGTCCACCCCGCCCATCCAGCTTGCCAGCACGGGTTTGCCCTCCTGCTTGGCGAGCGGCTTGAGCTGCTCGGCGATTTGCGTCGGGTCAGTCATGGCCTGCGGCGTGAGGATCACCAGCATGCCGTCGCTGTTGGGATCGCCGGCGGCGATTTGCAGGGCCTTGGCATAACGTTCCGGCGAAGCGTCGCCGATGATATCGACCGGGTTGTTGTGGCTCCAGGTGGCGGGCAGCACGGCATTGTACGCTTCTATGGTGGCGGGTGTGAGCTCCGCCAATTCGCCGCCGCCCATGATGAGCGCGTCGGCGGCCAGCACGCCCGGTCCGCCGGCGTTGGTGAGGATGGTGAGGCGCGGACCGCGCGGGCTGGGCTGCTTGGAGAGAACTTCCGCCATGTAGAAGAGGTCGGCGATATTGTTGACGCGCAGTACGCCGCTGCGGCGAAACGCCGCTTCCAGCACCTCGTCGCTACCGGTGAGCGAGCCGGTGTGCGACGCGGCGGCTTTGGCCGCGCCGGCGGTGCGGCCCGGCTTGATGACGATGATCGGCTTGTTCAACGCCACTTCGCGGGCCGCGGAGAGGAACGAGCGGGCGTTCCCGATGCTTTCCATGTAAATCACGATGGACCGCGTCTTGGGATCGTTGCCCAGGTGATAGATCAGGTCGCCCCAGCCGACGTCCACCATCGATCCGACAGACACAAATGCGCTGAAGCCCACCATTTCCTTCAGGCTCCAGTCGAGCACGGCGGTGCAAAGAGCGCCGCTCTGGCTGATGAAGCCGACCGACCCCGGACGCGCGATGGTGGTGGCGAAGGTAGCGTTCAGTCCGGATAGCGGGCTCATCACACCGAGGCAGTTGGGGCCGATCACGCGAATGCCGGCAGCCTGCGCCTCGCGCAGCAACTGGTTCTCGAGCTCGGCGCCCTCGGCCCCGATTTCCTTGAACCCGGCCGAAATCACCACCGCGCCCTGGACGCCGTTTTCCCCGCATTCCCGAATGATTCCCGGAATGGTGGGAGGCGGCGTGACGATCACCGCAAGATCGACTTCCTCCGGGATGTCCGATATCGTTTTATAGGCCTTCACTCCCAAAACGCTGGGACGTTTCGGATTCACGGGATAGACGGTGCCGCCGAACGGGCTGGTCACGAGATTCCATAACAACGTTCGTCCGACTGTGTTGGCGGTTTCGGTGGCGCCGATGACCGCCACGGTTTTGGGAGAAAAGAAGACGTCCAGGGGCTGATGACCCTGGCGCCGCAGTTTCTTACGGTTGGTTTTGGTTAACTGCATGGTCGTTATCCGCCTTGGTTCCGAACGCGGCCTGGTTCAGTGCCTCGACCACGTCCAGCACGTTGAGCCCATTCTTGCGCGCCACAGTTTCGATATCGCAATCGTCGCACGGTGTGCGGAAGTGCAATTCCTCGAAGACCGGAATGGTCTCCGGATGACGTTGTTTCACGTCACGGATGATCGTGTCGCGGCGGATCAACTGATCGAATCGAAACATAGGGCAGTTCCTGGAAGCCAGGGTAGCATGCATGCGGCCGTCCAAATGCACAGGCTTTGTTTTCAGTGAGATGAGCGGCTAAATGAGAGGGAGTGAGTGATTTCACCCAGGGCCCTTGTGTGACTCCCGAGATCATTCCTGGGGTTCCTCACCCCAGGTGTTCCTCGGCAGGTGCGGGATGGCTGCGAGACGTAGCGGATTCCGGAGGCCACAAAGGCTCCGGAAAGCGTACGCTAGCCACGTGGTTTCCTAATGCGGTCCTCTGGTACAGTGGGAAACAGGATATGACAGCAGAAGTAGTCGATGCGATCCCACTATCGAAGGACGGGCATGGCGTGTACCGTGTCGGTGGTAGCCGGGTCACGCTCGACCTTGTCGTCCGCGCGTTCAATCGCGGCGCCACGCCAGAGGAAATCGCACAGGATTTCCCGAGCGTCCATCTCTCCGACATTTATCAGGTCATCGGTTACTACCTGAAACACGGTTCAGAATTGGCGGAGTACTTCGATCGCCGCAATCGTGAAGAACAAGAGATGTTGGACGTGCACCAGGAGGAGTGGTCCCCCCGCGGCCTTCGCGAGCGCTTGTTGGCCCGGCGTGTGAACCGGTGAAGTGGCTCGCCGACGAGAACTTCCGAAGCGCAATTCTCCGCGGCCTTCTGCGGAAGTCTCCCGCACTTGACATCGTACGGGTACAAGATGTTCAAGAGATCTCCGGCCAGGATGATCGGCTGCTCCTGAGATTCGCGACTGCCGAGGGCCGAGTGGTAATGACGCATGACCTATCGACGATGGTCCCAGCCATGCGAGAGCAGATGCGGATCGAGTCGCGTTGCGCGCCCATTGTTATGGTCCCGGATTCGCTGCCGGTGGGCGCCGCTGTCGATGACCTTCTGGTGCTCGACAGGTGCGCTACGGAAGGTGATTGGGCGGCCGGCGTGATCTACCTTCCGCTGAGGTAACTCAGCATGGCGTGAGGTGCGGGTGCGGCGGGCGGGTCGTTCGGAACGTTTCGACATACTATTTCACCGATATCGTCGCGGTGGCGGGGCTTAAAATCCCTCCTATCGTAATTACTACGGACTGCGCGCCCGACGGGGTATTCGACGCCAGTTGAATATTCAGTTGATCGACGCCGTCGACGAAGGTCGGCGCCGACCCATCGAACTGGACCGTCGCGGGCTGATTTCCCACCGTTACCGAGATCGCTTGCGTCAGCCACTTCAGCACCGAACCGGTCACCGATCCGGAGACTCCGGGAGGGTTGGTCTGGCCGCCGCCGGTGAAATAGATCGTCACGTAGGTGCCGTTGGCCGCGGGATTGAATGGTCCGTTGACGGTGCCGTCCCGATTGACCGCCGCGGCCTGCCCCGACCCGCCGGCGGTCAGAGTATAGATTCCGGGAGCGGCGCTCGCGACCGGCAATGCGGCGGTGACGGATTGCGACTGATATTGCACCGCGATCACGACTTGCGACTGGCCCGCGATCTCATACGGCACTACCGCATTGATCTGCCCGGCGGAAGCGTAGAGAATCGGCGCCGGCACCGAGCCGAACAGCACGCGCACTGCGCCCAGCGTGGTGTCCACGCCGCCGGTGACGGGATCGACCGTGAACGCCGCGCCGGCGGCCGGGCCGAGTCCCGTGCCGTAAATCGAGATCACCTCGCCGGGTGCGACCGCGCCGGCGGTGCCGGAGGCGGAATTGGTCACTCCGGCGATCGTCATGCCGGGGACGGCAGCGCCCGCCGCCATGATGTTGATCGCGTCGGATCCATTGGCCGTCGTGACGCCGAGCGTCAGGAATCCGGTCGAACCGGAGGGGAGCGATACCGTGATGCTGGTGTCGCTCCAGTTCGATACCGGAAGCGCCGCGGGCGTGGCGCCCGAAATCGTCACGCCACAGGCCGTGCATTGCGTGGCGCCGAATCCCACGCCGGCAATGGTGATGTTGCCACCCGAAGCGGCGACTTTCGCCGAGCCCGAAACGAGCGGCCCCGCCGAATCGATGGCGGGAGAATTCTTGCACCGGAAAGTGGAATAGATGCCGGCCTTTTCGGTATACGGTCCGCAGGACGCGGGGCTCGATCCGGCGGCGGCCAGCGAAAAACTCGCCGTGCCCGCGGGGACGAAATCGTTGTAGAAGAGCTCGCCGGTGGCGGCGCCGGCAGCGAGAGCAGTGCTGCCCCAGGTAACGGTGTTCAGCTTCTCGACGTACTGATCGGAAGCTGTTAGTTGGCCGACCATCATTCCACCGTTCGCCGACAGGACGGCATCCTGCGCGGGAGAATTGCCGATGCTCTGCCATGCCGTGCCGCTCATCAGGAAGGACGAAACGATCTGGTACGACGGGTGCGCCGTGCTGTCGATGTAAGCGATGCCGGGGGCGTTGCAGCCGGTGATGGCGCCGGCGAGCCCGCCCACGTCGCTGGACGCGATGTGGCAGTAAGGGACTACCCGGGTGCGGCCGGCGATGGCGAAATCGAGCGAGGCGCTGGTCAAATCCACCACGCCATCGCTCTCGCCGGACGGGCCGGCGTTGCCGATTACCGCGACCGCGTCTACGCCCCGCAAGTCGTCGGCGAATTGGTTCCAGGTGGCGAGGTCCCAGTCGAATTGGCTGCCGCGCTCCATCTCCTGGAGCTGCACATCGCCGCCGTAAAGGGCGGATAACAGCGCGTTGGTGCTGGCTTCGTCGGCCAGCGGCGAGCCGAAATGGGGCGTCGCGAGGAAGACGGCTTTGCGGATTTTCACGGTTGGCGGAGGGTTGAAAACGCCGGACGTCGTGGATTTGCCGGCAAGGTAGGAGCGGACAATCAAGCCGCCCATACTGTGCGCGACGACATCCACCTGCGGCGCCGCGAGAGAATTCAAAAAGGACGCGAGTTCGGCGCCGAGTTGTTCGATGGCGCACTCCGGACATTCCGTGCAGTTCTCGAAGAAATAGACGTTGGGCACATTGTTGGGCGCGCCTTCGAGGTACTGTTGCAGATTGCCGAACGTGCCGGTGGAATCCTGCGGAATGGGGCAGGAACCCTGGAGGCTCAACTGGAGGCCGTCGAGCAGGACAACCGGTGGCGTGGCGGCCGTTGCCTCGGGCTGCGCGAGTGGTTTCACGGTCACCCGGACGATGGCCGTGCGCTCTTCCTGCGCGCCCGCGAATGATAGCGAGACCTGGTAGTCGCCCGGTTGGGTGGTGAGCGGAACACCGAGCATCATGCGATGGCCCTTATATTCGGGTGCGACCGGGAAGGTGCGACTGGACGCGCGGGCGACGCGTGTTCTCGCGGATCTCATGAAGGTTAACGCTTCGGGAGCGGCGTCCAAGGCGACGCTGCCTCCGGCGTTAAGTGTATATTGCGATTGATTCAGAATCAGCGGGCGTTCGACCTGCCCGCATGCCGCGACAGCCGTCGCCAGGAGCAAAGGGACCATTGGGAATCGCATCATAGCGGGAAGTCCATTATCTTTCGCGCCGATGGGCGGGGTCAAACGGCCGTTTCCCTCTTGCGCCGATATGACTTCTGATCTATCGTAAGATATATCATGAGCAAGGATTTCTGGGAGAGCGGCTGGCCGTGGACGATGGCCTTCGGGGAACGGCGGCGCGCCTTCCCATTCACCCCGGGATTCGTCTCTAAAGGCCGCTTTTTCGGCCCCGGAGAGATGCGTCTCGCGGTGCTCTCGCTGCTGAGCGAGGGTCCGAAGCACGGCTATCAGTTGATGAAGGAGTTGGGCGGGCGGTCGGGCGGAATTTATCAGGCGAGCGCCGGCAGCATGTACCCCACCTTGCAGCAATTGGAAAACGAGGCGCTCATCCGCGTGAAACAGGAGGGTGGCAGAAAAATCTATTCGCTCACCGCCGCGGGGCGCAGGGAGCTCGACCGCGACCCCGAAGCTGTCCGCCGCATCTGGGAGCGCGCCGAAGAGTGCGAAGACTGGGGACAATCGTTCGGCCCCGAAAGCATGATGGTGCTGCCGCTGATTTCGCCGCTGGTGAAGGCCAGCCTGCGCGCAGCGGGACGCGGCGGGGTGGAGCGGGTGCGGCAGATTCTCGACCGCGCCCGCAAAGATCTGGAAACAATTTGAGGGGTGGAAATGGGAATTGGCATCCGCATCGAAAATCTGCGCAAAGTCTACGACACGCCGCCGCCTTCGGCCGCGCGCGGCGGGGGTTTCTCTTTCGTGGCGCAGCGAACGGCCGGGCCGAAGGAGAAAAAGAAGAAATTCGAAGTCGTGGCCGTCGATGGCATCTCGCTCGAAATCCGCGCCGGCGAGGTGTTCGGACTCCTTGGCCCGAACGGGGCCGGGAAATCCACCACCATCGGCGTGCTCACCACGCGCACGCGCCCCACCGGCGGCCGGGCTTTCATCGGCGAGTACGACGTGTGGCACGAGCAGGTAAAGGCGAAGCGCTTGATCGGAGTAGTGCCACAGCGGCCAAATCTGGATTTCGCCCTGACGGCGCGCGAAATCCTGCTGTTTCACGGCGCGTATTTCGGCCAGGGCGCGCGCGAACGGGAACGGCGCAGCGCCGAACTGCTCGAGCAGTTTCATCTCCAGGAGCGCGCCGACGACATGGTGCGCAATTTTTCCGGGGGCATGATGCAGCGCATCTCCATCGCGCGGGCCATGATGCACGATCCCGAAGTGCTGTTTCTCGACGAGCCCAGCGCGGGGCTCGATCCGCAGACGCGGCTGATGCTCTGGGAGATCGTGCGCAGCTACAACAAGCTCGGCAAAACCATCGTGCTGACGACGCATTATATGGATGAGGCCGACGCGCTGTGCGACCGGCTGGCGATCATCGATCACGGCCGCATCATCTCCCACGGCACGCCGAAAGAGTTGAAAGCCTCGATTCCCGGCGGCTATCTCCTGCGCCTGCGGTTCGACCGGATTCCCGCGGCGCTCGCGGCGGAATTGAACAAGCTCGCGGGAGTCACGGAAGTGCGCGCGAGCGGTGAGACCGGGCTAGATGTCTATGCCGATCGCGGCGGTCCGCTGATCGCGCCGATCGTGAACACGGCGCAGGCGCTCGATGCCGAGCTGCACGACGTCCACATCGCCGAACCAAGTCTGGAGACCTTGTTTCTGCACCACACGGGAAGGAGTTTACGCGATTGAACTGGAAAACTTTTTACGCTCTGCTTTCGCGCGACGGCCATGTGGCGCGCCGCAATCTTCTGCCAATGCTGCTGCAGAATCTGCTGCAGCCGCTATTGCTGACCTTCGTATTCGGCCGCATCCTGACCACCAGCGGCATGATGCACACCGAATACAAGAACGTACTTCTGCCCGGCGTGATGGCGATCAGCATGGTGCTCTCCGGCGTGCAGGCAGTAGCCATGCCGCTCATCACGGAGTTCCAGTTCACCCGCGAGATCGAAGACCGGCTGCTTGCGCCGATCGATATTCACTGGCTGGCGGTGGAGAAGATCGCCGCGGGGATGGTGCAGGCACTGGTGGCGGGGCTGGTAGTGATACCGGCGGCGTGGCTCACCATGGGGTCGGGCGTGCAGTTGAGTTTCCGGCCCATGGAATTCGCGGTGATTTGCGTGCTGGTGGCGATGTTCTCCGCGGCGGGCGGGCTGGCGCTCGGCTGTTCCATCGGGCAGACGCAGATCGGGCTGATGTTCAGCCTGGTGATCGCGCCGATGATGATGTTCGGCTGCGCGTACTATCCGTGGCGGTCGCTGGCGGCGTTTCCGGTGCTGCAATACGCCGTGCTCGTCAATCCGCTGGTATACGCGAGCGAGGGACTGCGCGGCACGCTGACCGCGGCGCCGCACATACGGATTCCGATCGTGGTGGGGGCGCTGGTGCTGATTAATCTCCTGCTGCTGGTGGTGGGGCTGAAGAAATTTCACCAGAAAGCGGTGAGCTAGCCTATAGCCTAGCCTTAGCCTAGTACATCATTTTCACAAATACGGACGCGGATCCGCAGGCGCGCTGCAAACGCTCCCTCACGGTCGCGCCTCTGTATGCAGCGTCGTTCAGAGCCGCGACCGCAGGGAGCGCTTGCGGCAGAATACGTGAGCGTATTTCCAAAATCGTGTACTTGACCAGGGGTCTGCGGCCGCAGGACACCAAGGTGATGAAACGCATCGCCGGGATTAAGCACCCTCACGCGACGCCGATTCCGGCCCTGCGCATCACGGCCCGTGCCGATTCCAGGCCCAGCCTGGCGCCATCTTCGGCCGACATGTCTTTGGGAACCCGCCCGAGGGGTTCCGGACTCACGCTGCCCACCCAGTTCATCGCTTTCAATGTCCGGAAAATTCCCATCAGGTCGATGACCCCTTCACCGGCCAGCAACCGGACGTTGTCCCGCACATCTTCCGGCGGCATTTTGGCGGCGTCCGAAAGGTGCATCAGGATGATCCGGTCGGCGCCGGCGCGGCGGATGTCCGCCAGGGTGCTGCCCGAATGATACCAGTGCCAGACATCCAGCACGACCCCGAAACTCGCACCGCACTCACTGGCAAAATCCACCATCTCGTTCATCTGGTAGATAAACACGTGCTGCGAGGGCGGGCGGAAGTGGAGCGGACCGAGGAATTCGAAGCCGCAGCGGACGCCATACTGAGCGAGCACCGCGCCCACGGCAGTGAAGCGCTCTTTGAGCGTCCTGCGAAGCTCATCCTTGGGAGTCGGGCTGCTGGGTGGAATTACGATCATCATGCGGCTGCAGCCGATGGCCGCGGCGAACTTCACTTTCGCCGCGAAGCTCTCCATGCCCTTTTGGAATGTCTCGTCATCGCGGGTGGCATTTACCGGCAGGCTGCAGAAGGAAGGCCTGAGCTTCAGTTCCGAGAGCAATTCCCTGGTCGCATCGAGACCTTGCTCCATCGCCTTCGAGAGGTCGACGTCGGTCCCGCCGTATCCCACCTTGGCCGCGAGGCGCGCGAATTCCGGCCACGACACTTTTCCGCCCACGAGCGAGGTGTTCAGGGCGATGAACATGCCGCCCGAGGCGGCGCCTCTGATATTACCCGCCAGCCCCAGGGCCGTCCCGGCGCCAGCCGTTCTGAGAAAATCCCGTCGTTTCAGCCGCACCGTCCTATCCTAACGGAAAGCGTGGTTGAAAGCCGCGCCCTCGTACCCACGCGGCCGTTCCCCATTCGCCAAGGCTTTGCGGACGTCAACTATTTAGTTTACACTTGAGGAGTGATCGGTAGCATCAGGCACAAGGGGCTTGCGGAGCTGCATCGCACGGGAAATACCAGGAGGATCAGCCCCGACCGAATCAGAAAGTGTATTCGCATCCTGCAATTGCTGAATGCCGCCGCCAAACCCGAAGACATGGACATCGCGGGATTTCATTTTCACGCGCTTAGAGGTAGGCCGAAGACATGGTCGGTTCGAGTAACGGCAAACTATCGAATCACCTTCGGCTGGTCTGGCGAGACTGCATTGGACGTCGACCTGGAAGACTATCATTAAGGAGAGCTATGGAGACAAGGAACGGGCTCCCGCCGGTTCACCCGGGAGAAATCATCAGGGAGGACATTCTGCCCGCCGTCGGGCTGTCCGTGACGGCCGCTGCCAGGGCTCTCGGCATCTCGCGGCAGATGCTGCACGATATTCTGGCGGAACGCAGGCCGCTTTCCGCCGTAATGTGTTTGAAAGTCGCGCGTCTTCTTGGCGGCTCGCCCGACTCCTGGATGCGCATGCAGGCCGCCTACGATTTGAAGAGAGCGGAACAGGACACTCGGGTGATGAAACGCATCGCCAGGATGATCCCGTTGAAGGTCGCTTGAACGGCCCCCTCAGTACTTCTTCAGTTCGTCCACGAGAGCCGGCAATCCCTTCGTGACATACAGATTCGCCAGCCGCTCTTCTTCCGCCGAAGGCTCCATCACCCGCATGAGCAGCGGGCTCGATTCCATATTCTGCCGGCTCGGCACCCAGACTTTACCATCGGCGAATTCCACCTGGTTGACGAACCCTGTCACCTTGTGGATGCTCAGCGGCTTGCCGCCGGTGGAGAATTCGAGAGTATTGTCCGTGCTCAACTTGCCCGTCCCGCGCGCGGGAAGCAGGAACGCCGGATCGCTCGAAGGCAGCGAACCGGCCATGTACGAACGGCCGCCCGAATCGGTCAGAACCCATCCGAGCTCGACATATTTCACGGGCTTGTCCGTCAGATTCGCCACATCGATACTGGGCGTGCGCGCATCGCTGCCGGCAATGATCGCGGACCCGCGAATCAATTGAATCGGCCCGTCGGGAAATTGCACGAACGCGAATTGCTCCTGCCGGTCGCCGGGAGAGACTGCCGCCACGCCGGCGTTGGTGAGCGCACGGCCGCGCACGATCCGTCCCTGAATCTGGGGCAGTGCTTCACGGCGCTCCAGAATTTTCAAGACCGCGTCCCTGAGCGCCGGGCCGCCACCCTGCGCCAGCAGGCGCTTCAGCGCCGTGCGATCGCGCTGCGCTTCCATCTCGTA